>JACCDZ010956280.1_pt1 | contig 58125 bp, 50 predicted proteins | sample 7449551 | NCBI WGS metagenome assembly JACCDZ01 (sample SAMN15323452, study PRJNA562643) | freshwater metagenome | isolation source: river surface water | place: USA:Blue River Watershed | collected 2017-08-18 | reverse complement strand
GCCACCACGGGCAGATGGCCGCTGACCGCCATCAAGAGGCCCGCCAGGGTGTTGTAGCGCCCGCGATCCTCGTCGGGCAGCTCGGCGCGCAGATCGAGCCGCGACTTCAGCTCGGACACCGGCATCAGGCCATCGAGCAGCCCGGAGCCGTCTTCGCGGCGGGTGGCCCAGGCCTCGGGCCGTTGCACGGGCTGCAGCTCGCCGGTGATCGCCTCCAGCAGGTCGTGCGGCGTCATCAGGCCCTGCACCACGCCGTACTCGTCGACCACGAAGACCATGCGTGCCGACTGCGCGCGGAACTGCTCCAGCAGTTCCATGCCGGAGAGCGTCTCGGGCAGGAAGGCCGCCGGCGCGGCCACCGCCTCGAGGGTCTTGTCCGCCTGCGCCGGGTCGGCCGCCAGCACCAGCAGCCGAGCGATGCTCACCACGCCCACCACCTCGTCCAGCGAGCCCCGGCACACCGGGTACCAGGAGTGCGCGCCGTCGGCGCCTGCCTGCGACAGGGCCTGGCGCAGGGTGAGGCCGGCGTCCAGCCACTCGATCTCGCCGCGGGGCAGCATCATCGAGGTGAGGTTGCGGTCGTCCAGGTGGAACACGTTCTGCACCATCTGCCGCTCGTGCTGGGCGATCACGCCGGCGTCGACGCTCTCCTCGAGGCTGTGCTCCAGCTCCTCCTCGGTGATGGTGCGGGTCTTGCGGTTGTCGATGCGCAGCAGGCGCAGCACGCCTTGCGTCGTGGCCGACAGCAGGCGGACGAAGGGGCCGGCCGCACGGGCCAGCCAGTCCATCGGCCGGGCGGCCCAGCGCGCCACCGACTCCGCATAGAGCTGGCCGATGCGCTTGGGCACCAGTTCGCCAAAGATGATCGTGAGGAAGGTGATGGCCGCCACGACCACCGCCGTCGCGGTGATGCCGGCCACGCTGGGCGAGAGGCCCCAGCCGCGCAGCCACTGGGCGAGGCCCACGCTGAAGGCGGCCTCGCCCACGATGCCGTTCAAGACGCCGATCGAGGTGATGCCCACCTGCACGGTGGAGAGGAACTGGGTCGGGTGCTCCATCAGCCGCAGCGCGGCTTGCGCGCCAGCGTCACCGGCTTCGGCCAGGGCGGCGAGCCGGGCCTTGCGGGCGGCCGTCAGCGCCATTTCGGACATGGCGAACGCGCCGTTGAGCAAGATCAGCAGCGCGATCAGCAGGACATCCATGGATGAGGGCCCCGCGCACCCTCGAGGGCGCCGCGACATTGGGCAGAATGGAACACGATGTCACTCTACCTGATCGGCGATGTGCAGGGCTGCGATGCGGCCTTGGGCCGGCTGCTGCACACCCTCGATTTCTCCCCCAGCCGGGACACGCTCTACCTGCTGGGCGACCTGGTCAACCGCGGCCCCGAATCAGCCGCCGTGTTGCGCCGGGTCCAGGCCCTGGGCGCCGCCGCCCACTGCGTGCTGGGCAACCACGACCTCAGCCTGCTGGCGACCGCCGAGGGCTTTCGCGCGCCCCGGCCCGGCGACACGATCGACGAGATCCTGCAGGCACCCGACCGCGCGGCCCTGCTCGACTGGCTGCGCCACCAGCCGATGGCGCTGCATGAACACGGCCTGCTGATGGTCCACGCCGGCGTGCTGCCCGCGTGGGACCTGGCCCAGGTGCTGGCCCTGGCCGGCGAGGTGGAGGCGCAGCTGCGCGGGCCCGACCTGCGGGGCTTCCTCGCCACGCTGTTCGGCAATCAACCCGACCACTGGCAGGAGGACCTGCGGGGCCCCGACCGCTGGCGGGTGGTGGTCAATGCGCTCACCCGCATCCGCTTCGTCACGCCCGAGGGCGCGATGGACCTGAAGGCCTCCGGTCCGCCTGAGAAGGCGCCGCCGGGCTGCCTGCCCTGGTTCGACGCGCCGGGCCGGCGCACCGCGGGCGTGACCATCGCCTGCGGCCACTGGTCGGCGCTGGGCGTGCGGCGCCGGCCGGACCTGCTGGCGCTGGATTCCGGCTGCGTGTGGGGCGGGTGCCTGAGCGCGCTGCGCCTGGGCGCGACTCGCCAAGCCGACGAGCTCGTGCAGGTGAAGTGTGAAGCCGCGCAGGACCCGGACGATTGACGCTTCGCGGTGAGGCGCCGGAGCGAGTGACGCCCGATGGCACCAGACCGTTGAGGCCCGGTGGTGCCAGGGCAGGACCGCCCACGGGCGGTCCTGGCGGATCAGGCGTTGGACGCGGGCTCGGTCGCCGAGGGGTCGGTCACCGGAGTAGCGGATGACAAGGCCTCAGCCGGCTCGGCGGGCTCCGCCTTGGGCAGCGCCCCGAACAGCGCCGCCACCTTGCGCTTGTTCGGCTTGATGTTGGCCGACACACGGGTCGTGGCCGGTTTGACGGCGGCTTCCCAAGCAGGCTTGACGTCTTCGGAGGGGGCCTCGTAGGGCTTGTTGAAGAACGGGTCGGCCGGGGTGCGTGGCGCCGCCGGCGCGCGCTCACCCCGCTCGGGCCGGGTGCTGGCGTGACGCGGCGCATCCAGCCCGTCACGCGGGTCGTCCACACCGCGCTCGCGCCAGGTGCGGCGGCCGTCGTTGATGCGGCCGCGCGGACGGTCTTCCTCGTACTCGAAGGCTTCCAGGTCGAGCTTCTTCTTCAGGAGCTTTTCCAGGTCGGCCACCGAGCGGCCGTTGGCCGGTGTGACGAAGCTCACCGCGAGGCCGGAGGCGCCGGCACGGCCGGTGCGGCCGATGCGGTGGACATAGTCCTCGGCGTTGAAGGGAATGTCGAAGTTGAACACCGCCGGCACGTCCTTGATGTCGAGGCCGCGGGCGGCGACGTCGGTGGCCACCAGCAGTTCGACCTCACCGGCCTTGAAGGCGGCCAGGGCCTTGAGGCGCTCGTCCTGGCTCTTGTCGCCGTGCAGGGCGGTGGTCTTGAGGCCATCCCGCTCCAGCGAGCGGGCGAGCCGGGCGCAGCCCAGCTTGCTGTTGACGAAGACGAAGGCCTGGGTGATGCCGCGCTGGCGCACCACCTGGCGCAGGGCCCGGCGCTTGTCGTCCTCGGACACGCTGTAGAAATGCTGCTCCACGGTGGAGGCCGTCTCGTTGGGACGGGCCACTTCGACCACCTCGGGGTCCTGCAGGTAGCTGTTGGCCAGGCGCTTGATCTCGGGCGAGAAGGTCGCCGAGAAGAGGAGCGTGGTGCGCTGCTTGGGCAGGTAGGACAGGATGCGCTGCAGGTCCGGCAGGAAGCCGATGTCCAGCATGCGGTCGGCCTCGTCCAGCACCACGTACTCAACCTGGTTGAGGACGGCGTTCTTGGCCTCGATGTGGTCCAGCAGGCGGCCGGGCGTGGCGACCAGCACCTCGACACCCTTCTTCAGCTCCAGGGTCTGGGGCTTCATGTCCATGCCGCCGAAGACGACGGCGCTGCGCAGCTGGGTGTACTTGGCGTAGAGCTTGATCTGCTGGGCGACCTGATCGGCCAATTCGCGGGTGGGCAGCAACACCAGGGCGCGTACCGGGTGGCGGGCGGGCGAGGTGGAGCTGTTCTCGTGTTTGAGCAGGCGCTGGAGCAGGGGCAGGGAGAAGGCGGCGGTCTTGCCGGTGCCGGTCTGGGCAGCGCCCATGACGTCGCGGCCGGTCAGCACGACCGGAATCGCTTGCGCCTGGATGGGCGTCATGCTCTCGTAGCCCATTTCGGCCACGGCGCGGGCCAGATTGGGAGACAGGCCGAGGTTGGAGAAGGAGGCAGTCATGTAACCGCGTATTGTCTCACCCTTGGCCCCTCCGGCGGCGCAATCCGCAGTAGGCGCTCACAAGACATTCAAAAGAGGCGGGGGATGCGACAGGGAAATCGCCTGGGCGACGCGGCCGGCCCCGGGGGCGCACCTAGAATCGGGACGTGTCCTTCCTCAATGCCGACCTGCATTGCCATTCGGTGGTTTCCGATGGCACCCTGCCCCCTGAGGCCCTGGCCGAGCGCGCCGCCGCCAACGGGGTCGACCTCTGGTCGCTGACCGACCACGACGAGGTGGGCGGCCAGCACCGGGCCCTGGCCGCCGCCCGGGCCCAGGGCATGAAGTACCTCACCGGCACCGAGATCTCGGTGACCTTCGCCGGCAAGACGGTGCACATCGTCGGCCTCGGCTTCGACCCGGACGACACCCAGCTCGTCCAGGGCCTGGCCGCCACCCGCGGCGGCCGCGGCGCCCGGGCCCAGGAGATGGCCGACCAGCTGGCCAAGGTGGGCATCCCCGGCGCCTACGAGGGCGCGCTGCGCTACGTCGGCAACCCAGAGCTCATTTCCCGCACCCATTTCGCCCGCTTCCTGGTGGAGGTGGGCGCCTGCCGCGACACGCCCGAGGTCTTCCGCAAGTACCTCACCGAGGGCAAGCCCGGTTTCGTGCCGCACCGCTGGGCGGCCCTGGGCGACGCAGTGCGCTGGATCACCGAGGCCGGCGGCGTGGCGGTCATCGCCCACCCGGCCCGCTACGACTTCAGCGCCAACGAGGAGTGGGCCCTCTTCACCGAGTTCAAGGCCCACGGCGGCCGCGGCGTCGAGGTGGTGACCGGCAGCCACACCAACGCCGAGGCCATCCGCTACGCCGAGACCGCGACCGAATTCGGCCTGGCCGCCTCGCGCGGCAGCGATTTCCACAGCCCCACCGAAAGCCACACCGACCTGGGCAAGCTGCCCCTGCTGCCGGGCCAGCTGACCCCGGTGTGGGAGTTGCTGGCGGACCGGGTGCAGTGAAGCGCTCCTCCTTGCTGGCGGGCCTGTTGCTGGCCGTTTCCGCCATGGCCATCTTCGCGGGCTCCGACACCACCGGCCAGGTGATCATGCGGGCCGGCGCGCCCCTGCTGCTGGCCATCTGCGTGCGCTTCAGCGTGCAGGCGGCGGCAACCGCCGCCCTCGCCCTGCCCCTGCGCGGGCGAGCCATGTTCCAGACCGAGAAGCTGGGCCTGCAGCTGGCGCGCGGCCTGGTGCTGGGCTGCGGCACCTCCTTCCTGTTCGCCAGCCTGCGCTTCGTGACCGTGGGCGAGATGACCGCGATCATGATGCTCACTCCCATGGCGGTGACGGCCAGCGCCGGCCTCGTGTTCAAGGAGCATGTGCCGCCCCTGCGCTGGCTGCTGCTGCTCGGCGGGTTCACCGGCACCCTGGTGATCATCCGGCCCGGCGCCGACGACTTCACCTGGGCGATGCTGCTGCCCCTGGGCCAGGTGGTGTGCAACACCGGCTTCCAGCTGCTGACCAGCCGCCTGTCACGGACCGAGCACCCGGTCACCACCAACCTGTACACCAGCCTCACCTGCACGCTGGTGACCCTGCCGGTGCTGGCCTTTCTGCCCCTGGCCCACCTGCCCGCCTGGGTGTGGTTGGCGATGGTGGGCATGGGGCTGGCGGCCACCACCGGCCACATGCTCTGGGCCATGGCCTTCCAGCGGGTGCCGGCCACCCAGCTGATGCCCTTCACCTATGTGCAGATTCCGTTCGCGGTCCTGGCCGGCTGGGTGGCCATGGGCGCCATGCCGGACCGCTGGGCGGTGGTGGGCATGTGCGTGATTGCGGTCTGCGGCATCGGCAGCGCCCTGCTCACGCTGTACCAGCAGCGCCGCTGAAGCGGGCATCCGGGGGCATGCGACCACCGGCCCGGTTGCGCCGGGCAGCCCCCGCCGCGCCTGCCCGATACTCGGGCCATGGCCCAATTCTTCGAAGTCCACCCTGAGAACCCGCAGCCGCGGCTGCTCAAGCAGGCGGTGGCCCTGCTGGCCTCCGGCCATGTGCTGGCCGTGCCCACCGACTCCTCCTACGCCCTGGTCTGCCACCTGGACGACAAGGCCGCGGTCGAGCGCCTGCGCCAGGTGCGGCGCATCGACGAGAAGCACCACCTCACCCTGCTGTGCCGCGACCTGAGCGAGCTGGCCAACTACGCCCGGGTCGACAACCGCCAGTACCGCCTGCTCAAGGCGGCGACGCCCGGCGCCTTCACCTTCATCCTCGAGGCCACCAAGGAAGTGCCGCGCCGGGTCAGCCACCCGCAGCGCAAGACCATCGGCCTGCGGGTGCCGGCCCATGCGACGCTGCAGGCCCTGCTCGAGCTGCACGGCGCGCCGCTCCTGGCCACCACCCTGATCCCGCCCGGCGAGGACGACCCGCTCAACGACGCCCACGAGATCCGCGAGCGCTTCGAGCACGCCCTGGCCGGCGTGATCGACGCCGGCGCCTGCCCGCACCTGCCCACCACGGTGGTCGACCTCACGCCCATGGGCGACGGCGGCGAGGCGCTGGTGATGCGCGAGGGTGGAGGCGAGCTGTCGGTGCTGGGGCTGTAGGCCCCGGGGCTGCGGCTGGCCCCGCCACGGCCGTCTGAGACAATCCCGGCCGTGGATGCCAACGCCCTGATCCAGACCGTCGCGGTCTACGCCCTCCCCGTCCTCTTCGCCATCACCCTGCACGAGGCGGCGCACGGCTACGCGGCGCGCCGCTTCGGCGACATGACCGCCACCGTGATGGGCCGGGTCACGCTCAACCCCCTGGCCCACATCGACCTCATGGGCACGGTGCTCATGCCGCTGCTGCTGTACTTCGCCACCGCCGGCAGCTTCCTCTTCGGTTACGCCAAGCCGGTGCCGGTGGACTTCGGCCGCCTGCGCCATCCCAAGCGCGACATGATCTGGGTGGCCCTGGCCGGCCCGGCCTCCAATTTCATCCAGGCCATCGCCTGGGCGGTGGCCCTGGTGCTGCTGGCAGGCAGCGGCGTGCAGGAGCGCTTCTTCCTCGAGCTGTGCAAGGCCGGCGTGCGGGTCAACCTGGTGATGTGGGCCTTCAACCTCTTTCCGCTGCCGCCCCTGGACGGCGGCCGCATCCTGGTGGGGCTGCTGCCCCTGCCGGCCGCCCGGGCCCTGGCCCGCGTCGAGCCCTGGGGCTTCTTCATCGTCCTGGGCCTGGTGATCGCTGGCGTGGTCGGCAGCCTCTGGCTCAACCCCCTCCTGAACCTGGGCTACGAGACCCTGGGCCTGCTGCTGTCGCCGCTCGACCAGTTTTTCCGCTGATACTTCCCGGTTAATCCAAGGCGCACCATGACCCGCCCCGCTCCCGTGTCCCCCGCCGAGGCCGTTCGCTACCTCACCGGCATCACCACCACCGGCACGCCCCACCTGGGCAACTACGTGGGCGCCATCCGGCCCGCGGTGCAGGCCAGCCGCACCGCCGGCACCCAGAACTTCTACTTCCTGGCCGACTACCACGCGCTCATCAAGTGCGATGACCCGGCCCGCATCCAGCGTTCCACGCTGGAGATCGCCGCCTGCTGGCTGGCCGCCGGCCTGGACCCGGAGCAGGTGTTCTTCTACCGGCAGTCGGACATCCCCGAGATCCCGGAGCTGACCTGGTTCCTCACCTGCGTCTGCGGCAAGGGCTTGCTCAATCGCGCCCACGCCTACAAGGCCGCAGTCGACAAGAACGCCGCCACCGGCGCCGACCCGGACACCGACGTGACCGCGGGCCTCTTCATGTACCCGGTGCTGATGGCCGCGGACATCATCCTGTTCAACGCGCACAAGGTGCCGGTGGGCCGCGACCAGATCCAGCACATCGAGATGGCGCGGGACATGGCCTCCAGCTTCAACCACCTGTACGGCGCGCACTTCACCCTGCCCGAGGCGGCGGTGGACGAGTCGGTGGCCACCCTGCCCGGCCTGGACGGCCGCAAGATGTCCAAGAGCTACGACAACACCGTCGGCCTGTTCGCGCCGCCGGCGCAGATCCGCAAGCAGATCGCCGGCATCGTGACCGACTCGCGCGCGCCCGGCGAGCCCAAGGACACCGAGGGCTCGGCCCTGTTCCAGATCTACCAGGCCTTTGCCACCCCCGAGGAGACCGAGGCCCTGCGCCGCGCCTATGCCGAGGGCATTGCCTGGGGCGACGCCAAGCAGCTGCTGTTCGAGCGCATCGACCGCGAGATCGCGCCGATGCGCGAGCGCTATCAGTCCCTGGTCGACAACCCGGCCGAGCTGGAGCGCATCCTGAAGCGTGGCGCCGAGAAGGCGCGCGCCATCGCCACCCCCTTCATGGGCCGGCTGCGCGAGGCGGTGGGCCTGCGCAACCTGGGCACCCAGGCCGCTGGCGGCGCCAAGAAAACCGAGAAGGCCGCCCTGCCCGCCTTCAAGCAATACCGTGAGGCCGACGGCCTGCACTACTTCAAGCTGGTCGATACCAGCGGCCGGCTGTTGCTGCAAAGCCGCGGTTTCGAGTCCCCCCGGGAAGCGGGCCAGGCGGTGGCGGCGCTCAAGGCGCAGGGCCTGCCTGCTGTGGCCGCCCTGGGCCCCCAGGTGGAACGGCCCCAGGACGTGACCGAGAACGAATTGGGGATGTCCCTGTCCCGGCTGATGCCGGAGGCTTAAGCCTGCTCTGCTATAAAGACGGCCAACGGTAACCTTTTTTTACGTTCGAGATGACCATGCAGGCCCCCAAGAACAACCCTCCCATGAATCTCTACGTCATCGACGACCACCCGCTGATGCGTGAGGCCGTGGTGATGCTGATGCGCCGCCTGCGCCCCGGCGCCAACGTGGTCGAGCTCGAGCGCATGGGCGGCCTGGACGCCGCGGTCCGCCAGCACGGCGCGCCCGACCTGATCTGCCTGGACCTGAAGCTGCCCGACACCACCGGCACCTCGGGCGTGCACGAGATCAAGAACCTGTTCCCCAACACCCCCCTGGCGGTGCTGTCCGCCTCGCCCGCGGCCGACTGCGAGGAGCTGTGCATCGACGCTGGCGCCGACATCTACATCGAGAAGTCCTCCGGTGCCGGCGAGATCGGCAACGCCCTGCGCGCCCTGCTGGCCGCCGACGGCCAGTTCGAGGAGCTCGCGCCTACCGACAACAAGCTGTCCAAGCGCCAGAAGCAGCTGATCGTGATGCTGGATCGCGGCCTGTCCAACCGCGAGATCGCCGACGAGCTGGGCATCTCCGAGCACACGGTGAAGGTCCACCTGTGGCGCCTGTTCCGCCGCCTGGGCGTGAAGAGCCGCACCCAGACCATCCACTACGCCCGCGTGCACGGCCTCCTGGGCAGCTGAGGCCCCGTCAAGCTCCGCGCGGCTCACGCACCTCGAAAAGAAACCGGCCACTGGGCCGGTTTTTTCTTGAGCGCTCCCCCGGCGCGGGTCCGGTTTCAGCGCCCGGTGAACTGGTGGATGCTCGCCGCCCGCGCCGCGGCCTGGGTGGGATCGGTGGGCCGCATCTCGAGCCGGAACACGCTGCCGCGGCCGGGCCGCGAGTCGAGGGTCACCGGATGCCCGAGGATGTGCGAGAGCCGCGAGACGATGTACAGGCCCAGGCCGAAGCCGTCCTCGGTGCCCGCGTGCAGGTGCACCTTGTAGAACTCGCGAAAGATCTCCCTGTGCAGGGCCGGCGCGATGCCCACGCCGGTGTCCCAGACCTCGAGCACCGGGGTCTTGAGGCCCTTGGGGCCGGGGCGCAGGGCCAGCAGCACCCCGCCCTTGTCGGTGTACTTGATGGCGTTGGAGACCAGGTTGCCGGCGATGCGCTTGAGGAGCAGCGGATCGGAGCGCACCTGCGCGCCGGCCAGCGGCCCGCCCCGCCGCACCTTGAACGTGAGGCCCTTGGCCTGGGCCAGGGGCTGGTACTGCAGCTCGAGGTCGTCCAGCAGGCCGTCGAGGGAGATGTCGTCGATCTTGAGCCGCACATGGCCCGAGTCCAGCCGCACCAGGTCGAACAGGGAGTCGAACAGCGTGTTGACCGCCTTGGTCGATTCGACGATCTTGGGCGCGATCTCGCGCACCAGCTCGGGCTCGCCCGCCAGCCAGTCGGCATAGAGCTGCAGCGCGTGCACCGGCTGGCGGATGTCGTGCGTGGCGCTGGCGAGGAAGCGGTTCTTGATCTCGACCGCGTTGAGCGCGGCCTGGGTCTGCCGGGTGAGCGAATTGATCAGCTGGCTGTTGCGGTACTGCAGCTCGAAGTTGCGCCGCCAGGCCAGGTGCTGGCGCCGGGCCACCTGCAGCAGCACCAGCCAGAACAGCAGCAGGAAAAGGGCCAGCCAGTAGTCCACCACCGGGATGTCCAGCTGCATGTCCAGGCCCGCGCGCCACAGCACCGCGACCAGGGCGCCGCCAAGCAAGGGGTGGATGAACAGGCGCGCCGTGTGCAGGTGGGGCGACAGCACGCCGGTGGCCACCATGGCCATCACCGCCATCACCAGCCAGGCGCCGAACTGGTAGACCAGGGGCGCGCGCTCGAAAAAGAGCAGCGGCGCCAGGCCCAGCACCAGGCCGGCGGCCGGCCAGAGCCAGCGGAAGCGCCGGTGGAAGGCCAGCTGGGTGGCGGGCTCGGTCGCCGCCATCCGGCGGTCGAACCGCAGCAGCACGCCCGCGCCCACCAGCCCGATCAGGGCCGCGGCGACGCACCAGACCACCAGCATCGGGCTGCCGCCGCTGGAGGCCAGCAGGCCCAGGAACACCGGGGAGACCAGCCAGGCCGCGAACTGGGTCTGGTAGGCCGCCTGCATCATGGTGCGGACCAATTCCGCCTCGACCCACTCGGACTCGGTGGGCAAGGGGGGGGCGTGGTCAGGGGTGGACATGGCGAGCGGGGCCGTCCGCAGGCGCAAGGCCCGGCCGGCACGCCCGAGTCTAGCGAATGGATGGGCCGCGCCTGGGGGCGGGCTCGATCCGCAGCTGCTGCCGGTACTTGGTGACGGTGCGCCGCGCCACCCGCAGGCCCTGGGTGGCCAGGGCGCGGGCCAGGTCCACGTCCGACAGCGGCGCCTCGCGCGGCTCGGTCGCCACCAGCTCCCGGATCAGGCCGCGCACCGCGGAGGGCGAGCAGTGGCCGCCGCTGTCGGTGGCCAGCCCGCGCGAAAAGAAGAAGCGCAGCTCGAACAGGCCGCAGGGGGTGGCCATGTACTTCTGGTGGGAGACCCGCGAGACGGTGGACTCGTGCACCCCCACCGCCTGCGCGATCTCCTTGAGCGCCAGCGGCCGCAGCGCCAGCGGCCCGAGGGCGAGGAAGCGGTGCTGCCGCTGCAGGATGGCGCGCGCCACCGCCAGGATGGTGGCAAAGCGCTGGTCCACGTTGCGCAGCGTCCAGCGCGCCTCCTGCAGCTGCCGCCCCAGGCCGGGGCCGGCCTGGGCGCGGTGGCGCAGGCACCAGTCGGCGTAGCCTTGCTGCAGCCGCAACCGGGGCAGGGCCGCGGGGTTGAGGTGGGCCACCCAGGGGCCGGGCTGTCCCGGCCGGCCCGGGCCGCGCCGCACCACCACGTCGGGGATGAGCGCGCCCGCGGCGGGCGCGCCGATGCGCCAGCCCGGCCGGGGATCGAGCCTGCGGATGCGCTCGCAGGCGGCCTGCACCTGCGCCAGTGGCTGCCCCAGCCGGCGGGCGATGCCGGCCAGGTCCCGCGACGCCAGCGCCGGCAGGTGGTCCTGCACGATGGCCAGGGCCAGGGCCAGCGCCGTCGGGTCCGCGGCCGCACGCAGCTGCAGCGCCAGGCACTCGCCCAGGTGGCGCGCACCGACGCCCGCCGGCTCCAGCGCCTGCACCCGGGCCAGGGCCAGGGACCACTCGGGTCCGGCCGGTGGCGGCTGCAGCTCGGGCAGGGCTGCGCCCAGGTCGGCCAACGGCACACGCAGGTAGCCGTCCTCGTCCAGGCAGGCCGCCACGGCCAAGGCCATCAGGCGCTCGCGGGGGGACAGTCGCAGCAGCCGCAGCTGGCCCGCCAGGTGCTCGGCCAGCGTCACCGGGCCGGCGAGCTGGTCGATCCACTCGTCCGCATCTCCGGTCCCGCCCGAGGGCCAGAGGTCCTGGCCGGCGTCGGGCGGCTCGCCCTCGGGCGCGGCCGGCACCTCCCAGGCCTCCTCGGCCCATTCGAGGAAGGGGTTGTCGCACGCCACCTGCCGCAGCACCTGCGCATAGTCGGCCGAAGGCAGCTGCAGCAGGCGCACGGCCTGCTGCTGGCGCGGTGACAGCGAGGGCTGGGCGGTGGTCGCCAGCCGGGCGCTGGCGCTCAGTCCGAAGGTGGGCAACATCGCGGGCCCCGGTGCAAGGCGCGTGCCGTGGCGGCACCGACGGCACAGGCTTTCACGTCTGCAAGCGCTGGTCACGCGGTCGCGCAGCCGGCGCGTGACCAGTGCCACACCCGGAGCCGGGCCAAGCCGCGCGTGGCGGCGGCACTTGCGGCAATTCATGCCTTGCACGGGCCGCCAGCCGATTACAGCTGCTTGCGCCCGCCCCTCGGCACGGGCCAACGCCGCTACGGTATGGGCCGATGCATGCCCTGTCCCCCGCACCGCATGGACGGACGCCATGGCCCATGCCCTGATCGTGGAAGACGACGCCGAGGCGGCGCGCCTGGTCGCGGGCGTGGTGGCGGACCAGGGCTTCACCGCCGCCTGCGCCGGCACGCTGCTGGACGCGCGCCGCCAGCTGGCGCTGCAGACGCCCGACCTGCTGCTGCTGGACCTGCGCCTGCCCGACGGCGACGGCCTGGACCTGCTGGAAGACCCCGAGCTGCTGGGGCAACCCGCAGTGGTGCTGATGACGGGCCATCCCCAGCTGCCCTCGGCGCTTCGGGCCTGGCGCGAGGGCGCGCTCGACTACCTGGTCAAGCCCTTCACCGGCGAGCAGCTGCGGGCCGCGCTCGCCCGCCGGCAGGGGCCCGGAAGGGAGGCCACAGGCAGCGCATCGGGGAGGACGACCTCTCCCGCGGCGACCCGGAGCCGCCTGGGCCTGCTGGTCGGCGCAAGCGCCCCGATGCAGGCCGTCTACCGCCAGATCGAGCGGGTCGCACCCACCCCCCTCACGGTCATGATCACCGGCGAAAGCGGCACCGGCAAGGAGCTGGTGGCGCGCACCCTGCACGACCTGAGCCCGCGGCGCGCGCGCGCCTTCGTGGCGGTGAACTGCGGCGCGCTGTCGCCTCACCTGGCAGAGAGCGAGCTGTTCGGCCACGAGCGGGGCAGCTTCACCGGCGCGGACCGCCAGCACCCGGGTCTGTTCGAGCAGGCCGCGGGGGGCACGCTGTTTCTAGACGAGATCACCGAGATGCCGCTGGCGATGCAGGTCAAGTTGCTGCGGGTCCTGGAGTCGGGGCATTTCATGCGGGTGGGCGCCACCGGACAGCAGTCGGCCGACGTGCGCCTGCTGGCGGCCAGCAACCGGGACCCGGCGCGAGCCGTGGCCGAGGGTCTGCTGCGCGAGGACCTGTTCTGGCGTCTGGACGTGTTTGCGGTCAACCTGCCGCCGTTGCGTGAGCGGCCCGAGGACCTGGGGCTGCTGGCAGCGCACCTGCTCGCGCCGATGGGGTCCCGGGGGCCGGACGGCCGCAGCCTGCCGGATCTGGATGCCGGGGCCCTGGCCCGGCTGGCCGGCCACGACTGGCCGGGGAACGTGCGCGAATTGCGCAACGTGCTCAAAAGGGCCTGGATCATGGGCGAAGGCCCGACGCTGGACGCGGCGCAGCTGGAGGCGGCGCTGCGGCGTCCGGCGCGGACGGCGCCTCCGACGCCGGAGACGGCAACGGCGCCGGGGCCGCGCCTCGCGCTGCCCCTGGGCCTGTCCCTGGCGGAGGCCGAACGCCTCCTGATCGAGGCCACCCTGGCCCACCACGGCGCCCGCCGCGAGCAGGCCGCGGCCACCCTGGGCATCAGCCTCAAGACCCTCTACAACCGGCTTCGCCGCTACGGCCTCGCCTGAAAGTCCCCGGGGCGGCGGGGAGTCCTGCGGGCGACCGGGTGCCCCCGCCGGGCCGGCCGATAATGGCTGAATGACAAGAAGCGAGGCGCCCTGATGGAAAACCCTCCCACCGCTCCCTTCCCCGAGCTGCAGGCCCTGCTGGCCCTGCAACGCAATGCCTGCCGGGCCGCGCCCGTGCCCTCCGAGGCCCTGCGCCGCCAGCGGCTCCAGGCCCTGCGCGACTTCCTGCTCGATCACCGCGAGGCGATCTGCGAGGCCATCGCCCGCGACTACGGCCACCGCTCGCACCATGAGACCCTGCTCACCGAGCTGATGCCCGCGCTCAAGGAGATCGAGCACGCGCTGTCGCACCTGCGAAGCTGGATGAAGCCGCGCCGCCGCGCGGTGGACCGCATGGCCTTCGGCCTGGCGCGTAACGAGGTCATTCCCCAGCCCCTGGGCGTGGTCGGCGTCATCGTGCCCTGGAACTTCCCCATCAACCTCAGCTTCGGCCCGCTGGCCGCCATCCTCGCCGCAGGCAACCGGGCGATGGTCAAGATGAGTGAGAACTCGCGCGCCCTCGCGGCGCTGCTGATCGAGAAGATGCCCGGCTACCTGCCGACCGACACCGTCGCCTTCATCGACGAGACCGGCGGCGTGGGCCCGGCCTTCTCGCAATTGCGCTTCGACCACCTGCTGTTCACCGGCTCGGGCACGACCGGCAAGGCGGTCATGGCCTCGGCCGCGGCCAACCTGTGCCCGGTCACGCTGGAACTGGGCGGCCGCTCGCCCGCGGTGGTGTGCGAGGACTTCGACCTGCGCCTGGCGGCGGAGCGCATCCTGTTCTCCAAGTGCCTCAATGCCGGTCAGATCTGCACCACGGTGGACCATGTCTTCGTGCCACGCGCGAAGCTGCAGGCCTTCGTGGACCTGGCCCGCGAGATCGTGCCGGCCCGCTACCCCGCGCTGGACAGCCGCGACTACAGCTCCGTCATCAACGCCGGCGCCTGGCGGCGGCTCGTCGACGCGCTGGACGAGGCGGCGCAGCGCGGCGCCACCGTGATCCCGCTGATGCCTGGCGCCACGCGCGACGAGGCCGGCCACCGGCTTGCGCCGCACCTGGTGCTGGACGCGCCCGCCGACTGCACGCTGATGCAGCGCGAGATCTTCGGCCCCATCCTGCCGGTGATCCCGTACGACGACCTGGATGCGGTGATCGAATCGATCAACGCCGGCCCGCGCCCCCTGGGCTTCTACCCCTTCACCCATGACCGCGCCCGCCTGGACCGCCTGCTCGGCGAAGTGATGTCTGGCGGCGTGAGCGTGAACGACGCCCTGTTCCACGTCGCCCAGACCGACCTGCCCTTCGGCGGGGTGGGCGAGTCGGGCATGGGCCACTACCACGGCCGCGAGGGCTTCCAGACCTTCTCCAAGCTGCGGCCCGTGTTCCACCAGGCCCGCTGGGCCACCACCGCGCTGATGGCGCCGCCCTACGGCAAGCGGGTCGAGCAGTTGATCAACTTCATCCTTCCGCGCAAGAAACGCTGATGCGCGAGCGCCTTCGCCGGATCATCTTCGAGTCGGACACGCGCGCCGGGCGCGCCTTCGACCTCGCGCTGATCGGTGCCATCCTGGTCTCGCTGGTGGTGGTGGTTCTGGACAGCATGGAAGGCGTGAAGATCCGCCACGGGTCCGTCCTGGCCTGGGCGGAGTGGATCCTCACCGGCCTGTTCACCCTGGAGTACCTGGCGCGCCTCTACAGCGCGCCGCAGCGCTGGCGTTACGCGCGCAGCTTCTTCGGCATCATCGACCTGCTGGCCATCCTGCCGACCTACCTCGCGCTGTTCTTTCCCGAGCTGTACGCGCTGCTCGACGTGCGCGCGCTGCGGCTCCTGCGCATCTTCCGCATCCTCAAGCTCACGCAGTACCTGGCCGAATTCCGCTACCTGGGCTTGGCGCTGGCGGCGAGCCGGCGCAAGATCCTGGTCTTCCTGTCCACCGTGTGCACGGTGGTGATCGTCATGGGCACGGTGATGTACGTGGTCGAGGGCCCGGAGAACGGCTTCGGCAGCATTCCCATCGGGGTGTACTGGGCCATCACCACCCTGACCACGGTGGGCTTTGGCGACATCACGCCCAAGACCGACCTGGGCCGGGCCATCGCCTCGGTGATGATGCTCCTGGGCTGGGGCGTGCTGGCGGTGCCCACCGGCATCGTCACCGCTGAAATGGTCGGCCAGCGCGAACGTGGGCCCTGGCAGGAGCCCGCCCCTGTGGCGCCCGCCGTTCCGGTCGTCACGGCCGCCGCCCAGGCCCCTCAGATGCCCACCCGCGATTGCCCGCACTGCGGCGAGATCGGCCTGGGCACGCAGGACCGCTACTGCCGCCAATGCGGCAGCGCCCTGATGACCGCTTGAGCGGCTGGCCCGGCCCGGGGCCCGCGCGCCGGTCCCCTGCCAAACAAGTCACCTTCCGCGGCAAGCGAAAGTAAGTCCCGCCGAGCCAACCACGGCGCGCGGCAACATCCCGCGTGCCCGGGTGACGTTCCGATACCTGCGCAAGCATTCGCCTACAGCGTCATAGGACTGGTCCTACACCATCGCGCCCTTCTGCAATGGCCGAGCCAACGGCCCGCTCGGGAGCAATGGGATGCTGAGACGGAATTTTCTTCAGGCTGGTGCGCTGTCCCTCACCGCCACGGTGGCGGCCTGCGGCGGCGGGGGCACGAACACGGCGGCGCCGGCCGTCCCCGGGAGCGCGGGAGGCGCCATGGGCCCGGCGCCCGGCCCCGCGCCTTCCGATTCCGGCGGTGCTTCCGGCGGTGCTTCCGGCGGGCAGGCGGCCTTTCCCTTTGGCGAGCGCCGGGCGCTGGTCGCAGGCCGCTACCCCTACGGCATCGCGCCCACGATCGGCACCGCCGCAATGGACGACGCTATCCGCGCAAGCTACGACGCCTGGAAGGCGGCCAACCTGCGGTCCTCGCCGGCCTTCACCGCCACCGCCGGCACGCTGGCGGGCCAGCGCATCACCGACGGAATGCATGTGCGCTTCACCAACACCGCGTATGCCACCGTCTCCGAGGGCATGGGCTACGGCATGCTCATCACGGTGATGATGGCCGGCTACGACCCGCAGGCCCAGGACCTGTTCAACGGCCTGCTGCGCACCGTGCGGGGACGACCAGCCCACGCCTGGCTCACCTACGGCCGCCCCGAGGGCGCCTATGTGCAGGAGTGGCGCCTGGCCGCCGACATGGGCAGCGCGGGAGATGGCTGGAACGCCACCGACGGCGACCTCGACATCGCCCTGGCCCTGCTCATGGCCGACCGGCAATGGGGCTCGACCGGCGCGGTGGACTACCGTCGCGAGGCCCTGGCCACCATCGGCGCGCTCAAGTCCCTCAACTTCGCCGCCAGCGGCGAGCCGCGCGGGCCGCAGCGGGCCAACACCCGCACGTCCGACCACATGATCGGCCACTTCCGCAGCTTCCGCGCCGCCACCGGCGACGCCTTCTGGGACCTGGCCATCACCCGCTGCCTGGCGCTGGTCGAGGGCATCGTCGCCAGCCACTCGCCGCAGGCGGGCCTGCAGCCGGGCTTCATCGTCGACTGCAACACCGCCAGCCCCGTGCCCTCGCCGGGCTGGCTGGTGGAGAGCGCCTGGGAGGGCGACTACGACGCCAACGCGATCCGCAACCCCTGGCGCTGGGGCACGGACTATGTGTTCTCGGGCGACACGCGCTGGGGCGCGATCGTGGACCGCATGGCACGCTTCTTCACCACCGACTGCAGCGGCGACCCCTTCCAGCTGGCCGGCATGTACCGGCTGGACGGCAGCCCCATCGGCGGCCGCTACTTCGCCGAGGGCGTGGCCGGGCCGCTGATGGTCGGGTGCATGGTGCACACCGACCACCAGACGATGCTGGACACGCTCTGGCGCGCCCACGCCGCGAACTTCACGACCGACTACTACGACAGCGAGCTCCAGCTCCTGCCGATGCTGGTGGCGGCGGGGCATTGGTGGATGCCGTGAGGGCTCCGGGTTCCCCCGGGCGGACGGAGACATGGCCAGGCTGCGACAATGGCGCCATGAGCAAAACGACCACCCCCTCCGCTGTCCGTCGCCGCGCCGCCCTCGGCCTGGTCCTGGGCGCCGCCCTGGGCCTGCCGGCCCACACCGCCCTGGCGCAGTCCGCCGGCAGCTACCCCAACAAGCCGATCCGCATCGTGGTGCCCTTCACCCCGGGCGGCACCACCGACATCCTGGCGCGCACCATCGGCCAGAAGCTCACCGAGGCCTGGGGCCAGCCGGTGGTCATTGACAACGTGCCCGGCGCCGGCGGCTCCATCGGCTCGGAGAAGGTGGCCAAGTCCGCGCCGGACGGCTACACGCTGATGATGGGCCACATCGGCACCCTGGCGGTCACGCCCTCCATCTACCCCAAGCTGCCCTATGACGCGGTGAAGTCCTTCGCGCCGGTGGCCTGGGTGGCCAACGTGCCCAACGTGCTGGTGGTGCACCCCTCGGTGCCGGTCAAGAACGTGCAGGAGCTGGTGGCCTACGCCCGCGCCAACCCCGGCAAGATCAACTACGGCTCCGGCGGCAACGGCAGCGCCGCGCACATCGCCACCGAGTACTTCAAGCTCGCCAGCGGCACCTTCATGGTCCACGTGCCTTACCGTGGCACCGCGCCGGCGGTGAACGACGCGGTGGCCGGCCAGATCCAGCTGCTGTTCACCGGCGCGCCGGCGGTCCTGCCGATGGTGCGCGCGGGCAAGCTCAAGGCCCTGGCCGTCTCCAGCGCCAAGCGCCTGGACAGCGCCTCCGAGCTGCCCACCGTGGCCGAGACCGACCCCAAGATGTTCAAGGGCTTCGAGGCCGACCAGTGGTACGGCGTCGTCGCACCGGCCGGCACGCCGGCGGACATCGTGGCCAAGCTCAATGCCACCATCAACGCCTCGCTGTCCTCGCCCGAAATGTCGACCCGCCTGCGCAACGAGGGCGCGATCGCCATGCCCTCCACCCCCGAGGCCTTCGGCAAGCAGATCGCCGCCGAGCTCGCGCGCTGGAAGCCGGTGGTGAGCCGCGCGGGCATCAAGCCCGAGTGAGGCGGGGCGCCGGCCTGTTCGTGCAGGCCCGGCCCCGGCAAGCGATCAGGCGCGCTTGGCGTGCCTCCTCCGATCAGGCCCGCTTGGCGGGCCTTTTCATTGGGCGAGCGCCGCCACCGACAGCGGCCGGATGCTCTCGACCAGCAGGTCGCGCAGCGCGTGCAGGGGCGCGGGCACCGGCACCTGGCGGGGCACGGCCACCTGGAGCTCGTGCAGCAGGGTCGGCCCCTGCACCGGCACCGCCACCAGACCCATCACCTGGGCCAGCGAGCGCGCGTAACCGGGGAAGATGGCGATCCCCTGGCCGGTGGAGGCCATGGCCAGGCCCGAGCTGGCCGTCGTCGTCTCCACCACGTCGGAGAACACCCCCGCCGCCCCGATCTGGCGCTCGAGCTTCTGCGCCGAGCTGCGGGTGAGGTAGAGGCGCTGGTGGGCCAGCTGGGCCCAGCCCAGGCGGGCGCGCCGGGCCAGCGGGTGCCGCGGCGCCAGGTAGGCCTCCCACCAGGAGCTGTAGATGGGGCGGCAGTCGAAGGCCTCGTCATCAGGCAGGTCCACCCCGATGGCCATGTCGGCCTGGCGGCTGCGCAGGGCCTCGACGATGTCGCGGGTGGCCACATCCAGCGGGTGCACATGCAGCCCCGGCCAGCGCGCATGCACCTGGGACAGGGCCGGGGGCAGCAGGCAGGTCAGGATGGCCTGGGTGGTCGCGATGCGCACCACGCTGCGCCCGCGCTGCAGGTCGGCGGCCAGGCGGTGGGCGCCGTCGAACTCGGCCAGCACCCGCTGCGCCTGCGAGAGGTAGCCCGCGCCCGCCTCGGTCAGGCGCACGCTGCGGGTGGTGCGATCCAGCAGGCGAAAGCCCACCGCCTCCTCCAGCTCGCGAATGGCCAGGCTCACCGCCGGCGCGCTCACATGCAGCAGGCCGGCGGCGGCGGCAAAGCTGCCGCCCCGCGCCACGGCGTCGAAGCTGCGCAGGTGGCGGATCTTGATGCGGGTGTCTCCGTGCATGGTGGTCTCGGGGGGCTGCGGCGGCGTGTCACCGTCCCGCCCCATTGATAAGCAAAATCATATTTGTAGCGCAGAAAAACTCACTTTACCCAGGCAGGCCTCATCAATAGAGTCCCAGGCCATGTCTGAAGGATCCATCGACTACCGCAGCGAGGGCGGCATCGCCCTCATCACCCTCAACCGCCCGGCCAAGCGCAACGCGCTCACCGCCGCCATGTGCGATCAATTGCAGGCGGCCCTGGCTCGCCTGCGCGACGGCGAAGACCGGGTGGGCATCCTCTGCGCCGAGGGCGAGACCTTCTGCGCCGGCGCCGACCTCACCGCGCCGCCGCCCCAGTTCTGGCGCGCTGTGCCCGATATCGGCATCGAGGTGGGCAAGCCCCTCATCGCCGCTGTCCAAGGCCCGGTGGTGGGCCTGGCCGTGACCCTGCTGGCCTTTTGCGACCTGTGCGTGGCCGCCGAGGACGCGCGCTTCATCTACCCCGAGGCCAAGGTCGGCGTTTCCAAAGGCCTGGTGACCGCACTGGCCGCCCGGGTGCCGCACAAGATCGCCATGGAGCTGATGCTTCTGGGCGGGCCGCTCAGCGCCCAGCGCGCCTACGAGGGCGGCTTCGTCAACCGCGTGGTGCCCCCGGGCCAGCAGCTGGCCGTGGCCCGCGAGATGGCGGCGACCATCGCCGCCTCGGCCCCGCTGGTGATTCGCCAGCTCAAGGACTTCACCCGCCAGACCCTGCCGCGCAGCCCCGCCGAGACCCTGTACCTGGCCACCCGCGTCGTCGACGCGGTGGGCGACAGCGAAGACGCGGCCGAGGGCCTGCGCGCCTTCCAGGAAAAGCGCGCGCCGCGCTTCCAGGGGCGGTGAGCGTGAGCGCCGCACCCGTGACGGGGTCCGCCGCCGCCGGCCTCCCGCCCGCGCTCGGCGCGGCCCTGGCCGCGCGCTTCGCAGGCCGCCTGTCCACCGCCACCGCACTGCGTGAGCAACACGCGCGCGGCGAGTCGCCCTTCCCGCCGGCCCTGCCCGACGCGGTGGTCTTCGCCGAAAGCGCCGAGGAGGTGCAGTTCGTCCTCCGGCACTGCGACGCCGCCGGCATTCCCGTGATCGCCCACGGCGCAGGCTCCTCGCTGGAGGGCCAGCTGCTGGCCCTCCAGGGCGGGGTCAGCCTGGATCTCACCCGCATGAACCGCATCCTGCGCATCGATGCCGAAGACTTCACCGCCACGGTGGAGCCCGGGGTGACGAAGGAGCAGCTCAATCAGGCGCTGCGGGACCTGGGCCTGTTCTTCCCGGTGGACCCGGGTGCCCACGCGACCCTGGGCGGCATGTGCGCCACCCGGGCCTCGGGCACCACGACCGTCCGCTACGGCACGATGCGGGACAACGTGCGGGCGATGCAGGTCGTCTTGGCCGACGGCCGCCTGGTGCGCAGCGGCACCCGGGCGGTGAAGTCCTCCGCCGGCTACGACCTGACCCGCCTGTTCATCGGCTCCGAGGGCACGCTGGGCGTGATCACCGAGGTGACGCTGCAGCTCTACCCCCTGCCCGAGGCAGTGTCGGCCGCGGTCGTGACCTTTGCCGAGACCGGGGGCGCGGTGCGCACCGTGATCGAATCGCTGCAGGCCGGCCTGCCGGTGGCGCGCAGCGAGTACCTGTGCGCGGCGTCCATCCGCGCCATCGCCGCGGCCAACCCGGGCCTGGCGCTGCGCGAGCGCCCGACCCTGTTCGTGGAGTTCCACGGCTCGCCCGCGGCCTTGCAGGAGCAGGCCGGCCTGCTCAAGGAGATTGCCGAAGGCCACGGCGGCGAAGATTTCCAGTGGGCCCATGAGCCCGAGGCGCGCACCCGCCTGTGGCAGGCCCGGCACCGGGCCTACTACTCATGCAAGGTGAGCCGGGCCGGCGCCGAGGTGGTGGTCACCGATACCTGCGTCCCGATTTCGCAGCTGGCCGGCTGCATTGGCGAAGCCGGCCGCGTGATGGACAGCGCCTCCTTCCCGCACATGATCTTCGGCCACGTGGGCGAGGGCAATTTCCATGTGCTGATGATCGTGGACCCGTCCAGCCACGCCGAGATGGAGGAAGCCGAGCGCCTCAATGCGCGCATCGTCGACATCGCCCTGAATGCGGGCGGCACCTGCACCGGCGAGCACGGCATCGGCCTGCACAAGAAGGAATTCCTGCTGCGCGAGACCGGCGCAGAGGCGGTCGACCTGATGCGCCAGATCAAGGCGCTGCTGGACCCGAACGGCATCCTCAACCCCGGAAAGATCTTCTGACAGCGATCGCCCCGCGAGCGCTACCCCACCCCACCGACAACCACAAAGGAGACACCATGAACCGAAAGTCCGACGCTTCCTCCCTGCACACCCCCGGCCTGAGCCGCCGCACCCTGGTGGCCGCGGCCGCCGCCTCGCCCTGGATCGTGCGCGCCCAGTCGCTGGGAGACCGCTGGCCTTCGCGCCAGGTCACCATCGTCTCGCCCTACAACCCGGGCGGCACCAACGACACCGTGGCCCGCCTGGCGGCGGACCGCCTGCAGAAGGCGCTGGGCCAGCCCTTCGTGGTGGAGAACCGCCCCGGCGCAGCCGGCATGGTGGGCACCCAGGGCGTGATCAAGGCCAAGCCCGACGGCTACACCCTGCTTGCGGGCAACAACGGCGTCCTGGTGATCCAGTCGGCCGGCCGGGTGCCCGCGCCCTATGACCCGCTGACCCAGCTCTCGCCGGTGGTCAAGCTGGTCGACGCCGCCCAGTTCATTTCCATCAGCGGCGAGCTGCCAGCCAGGACCATCGGCGAGTTCGTCGCCCTGGCCAAGGCCCAGCCGGGCAAGCTCAATTACAGCTCCTCGGGCATCGGCTCCTTCGGCCACTTCCTGGGCGAGTACTTCAAGATGGTGGCGGGCATCGACATCCTGCATGTGCCCTCCAAGGGCAGCGCCGCCGCCCTCACCGAGATGATGGCCGGCCGCATCCACATGATGATCGACCCGCTGCCGCTGACGCAGATCACCGACCCGCGGGTGCGCGTGCTGGCCACGCTCAACACCCGCCGCTTCGAAGGCCAGCCCCAGATCCCGACGATGAAGGAAGCCGGCGGCCCCGAGATGGACCTGCACGGCTGGTTCGGCCTGGTCGGGCCGGCCGGCCTGCCGCAGGAAGTGGTCGAGAAGATCGGCGCCGTCTGCCGCACCCTGCCCTCGGATGCCGAGGTGCGCAAGACCTGGATGAGCGCCGGGGTGATCCCCTCCATCGTCGAGGGCAACGCCTTCCGCGAGATTCTGCGTTCGGACCTGGCCCGCACAGCCGACATCCGCACCCGCGCCAAGATCGTGCTGGACTGAGCGCAGCACCGACAACGAGAAGAACAGGGAGATCCCGATGAAGCAGACGGTGCTCGAAGGCATCAAGGTGCTGGACCTCGCGCGGGTGCTGGCCGGGCCCTGGTGCACCCAGGCCCTGGCCGACATGGGGGCCGAGGTCTTCAAGATCGAGCGTCCCGGCGTGGGCGACGAGATGCGCCACTCGCCCCCCTTCCTCAAGAACCGGCAGGGCGAAGTGACGCGGGACACGCCTTCCTACTTCTGCGTGAACCGCGGCAAGAAGTCGCTCACCGTGGACATCACCCGGCCCGAGGGACAGGCCCTGCTGCTGGACCTGGTGCGGCGCTGCGACGTGCTGGTGGAGAACTACAAGGTGGGCGACCTGGCCCGCTACGGGCTGGACTACGCCTCGGTGGCCAAGGTCAATCCGGGCATCGTCTACTGCTCGATCACCGGCTATGGCCAGGACGGCCCGATGGCCGCCTGGCCCGGCTACGACCCGGTCTTGCAGGCGGTCTCCGGCATCATGAGCACCTGCGGCGTGCCCGAGGGCCAGCCCGGCGCGGGCCCGATGCGCTCCATGGTGCCCATCGTCGACGTGATGACCGGCATGGTCTCGGTGGGCGCGGTGCTGGCGGCGCTGTTCCACCGCGAGCGCACCGGCGAAGGCCAGCACCTGGACATGGCGCTGCTAGACGTCGCGGTCGCCGCCACCAACCACCTCTCGCAAAATTACCTGTCCACCGGCCGCAGCCCGGTGCGGGCAGGCAATGGCAGCCTGCTGTTCGCGCCCTCCAATTGCTACGCCTGCGCCGACGGCCTGCTGCTGGTGCAGATCGGCAATGACAACCAGTGGCAGCGCCTGTGCAAGGCCCTGGGCCGGGAGGACTGGCTCGCCGATGCGCGCTTTGCCACCAATGCCGACCGGATGAAGCACAAGGCCCTCGTCGACGCCGAAGTGGCCGCCGCCCTGTCCGTGGTCAGCCGGCATGCAATCACGCAGCAGCTGGGCGCCGCGGGCGTGCCCTGCGGCCCGGTGAACACCATTGCCGAGGCCTTCGAACACCCGCAGGTGGTGCACCGCGGCCTGCGCGCCGAAATCGAGCACCCGGAACATGGCACCATCCCGGTCGTGCGCAGCCCCTACCGCTTCTCGAAGCGGCCGGTGCGGATGCAGGCGCCGCCGTCCATGGGCGCCGACACCCGCGCGGTGCTGCGCGAGGAACTGGGCCTGAACGAGGCCCGGCTGGATCAACTCACACAGGAGGGCGTGCTGTGAGCGCCATTCATCCCCTGATCGACCCCTCGGCCCTGGCCCACCTGGCGCAGGCCACCCCCGGCCGCCTGCGCGTCGTCGACTGCAGCCACGACCTGGGCCAGCCCGAGCTGGGCCGCCAGCAGTACGAGCAGGGCCACATCCCGGGCGCGGTGCATGCCCACCTGGACCGCGACCTCTCCGGCCCCACCACCGGCACCAATGGCCGCCATCCGCTGCCGAAGGCCGAGGCCTTCTGCGCCTGGCTCGGCCGCCAGGGCATCACCCCGGAGATGACGGTGGTGGCCTATGACCGCTCGGGCGGCATGTATGCCGCCCGCCTGTGGTGGATGTTGCGCTGGGTCGGCCACACGCAGGCGCGTGTGCTCGATGGCGGCTGGCCCGCCTGGTCGACCGCCGGTCTGCCCGCGGAGAGCGGCGTGCCTGCGCCGGCTGCGGCCACCTACCCCGCGGTCAAGCCGGATGCGGCGCTGGCGGTGGACGCGGCCTTCGTGTTGCGCAACCTGCAGGCGAAGGAGGCGGTGCTGGTGGACGCCCGCGGCGCCGGGCGCTACGCGGGTGAAGGCGAGACCCTGGACCCGGTGGGCGGCCACATCCCGGGCGCGCTCAATCGCCCCTTCATGGACAACCTGGGCGCGGACGGCCGCTTCAAGTCAGCCACCGCGATGCGCGCCGAGTGGCAGGCTGTGGCCGGCGCGCACCTGCAGGGCCCGCCCGCGCCGGGCGCGGGCCTCGTCATGCAGTGCGGCTCGGGCGTGACCGCCTGCCACAACCTGCTGGCGCTCGAAATCGCTGGGCTGGGCGGCGCGCGGCTCTACCCCGGCTCGTGGAGCGAGTGGTGCAGCGACCGCTCGCGGCCCATGGCCACCGGGCCGCAGCCCTGAGGGCCACGGCCGCGGCGGATCCGGGGCTCGATCAGAACTTGATGCCCAGGCCCAGGGTCGGGCCCTTGAACTGGATGTCCTTGCGGTCGTAGTAGGACATGTAGTCGAGGCTCAGCGTGATCTTGTCGTTGATCGCGTAGCCGGCGCCCACGCCGTAGGCGAGGCTGTTGGCCGATTCCTTTTGCGAGAAGCCCAGAACGGAAACCGAGCGCTGGGTGCGCGCGTAGCCAATGCGGCCAAACAACTCCAGGTCCGGCATGACCGCCACCTTGGGCTTGAGGAACACGCCCCAGATGTTGTCGACCTTCAATTTGACGGATTCGCCGAAGACCGTGGCGCTGCCGTCCTTCGTACCCAGCAGCACATGGGCTTCTACCGCCAGATTGGGGTTGAGCTCATAGCCGCCCAGCAGGCGCACGGCCTTGGGATGCATCTTGACGTCGGGGTCCTTGTAGGTGAGCGCGGTGTAGCCGATCTCGCCATAGAAGGGTGTGTCATTGGCCTTGGCCCGGGCTTGCGCCTGGGCGCCGCCGGCGGCAAGGAGGGCAGCCGCGGCGATACAGGCCAGCCCGATGCTGCGCGAAGCAGAGAAGTGGAGTTTGGAAAGTTTCATGGTGAGTTCCTTGGTGGTGGAGGGGAAAGGGGAAAGGAAGAAGCCGAAGGGACCGGGCGCACGACGAGCTCACGCAGGTCCAGGCCCGCCAGGGAGCCGCTCACCCGGCGGGCAACACCGTCGCCCTCGACCTGCAGCCGGGCGACGCTGCGGCCGGGCAAGGTGACGAGCCAGCCGGTGCGGCGCGAGCGCACCCGGTCGCCCTGGGTCTGGATCTCGAGCGTCATGCCGGGCAGGAGGCCCTGCGCCTCGCCGGCCGAGAGCCGCACGCGGTCGCCGTCCACGGCCATCACAGAGGCCTGCCAGGGCATCTCGGAAAGACGGGCTGCCAGGCTGCGCGCCACCTCTTGCGCCGCCAGAGCCAGGGCCGGGTCACGGCCGCTGCCTTCGCGGGTGGCACCCAGCGCGAGGAACGGCTGGCCGGTGTAGGGGTCGATGGCCCGCAGCGAGAGACGGGCAGAGACAACCGTGGAGGCGGGCGGCGAAGCGGACGGTGATGGCTCGGCCGAGGGGAGGCTGGAAGCCGGCGCGTCCGGCAGGAGCGGAGTGACCTCGACCGTCCCGGTCAGCAGCACGTCCACACCTGCCAAGGCCTCACGGAAGGCGGCGAGGCCGGAGGCCGGCGGCCGGGGCTCGATGTCGGCGCGCAGCTGCAGGGAGAAGGCGCCGGTGGCGGCGAGGGCCTGGGCCAGGTGAGCCTGGGCGTCGGTGTCGGTTCGTGCGCGGGCAGCGCGGGCCTCGTCCGCGTCACCCCCCGGGGCCACGGGCGTGGCCCCGGGGACGAGGGGCCCGACGACCAGCCGTCGCAGCAGCGGGGGCGTGGCGCCATTGCCGGGAGGCCAGGCGGGCGATAGAGCAGGAGATGGGGCGGACGGTCCGGCAGGCGATTCGCTAGAGGCGCCCCCCGGGCTTTGTGCGAAGACCGCCGCGGGCCCCGCCATCACGAGGACGAGGCCGCACAGCAACAGGCAGACGGGACGAGGGGGGAAATTCACGGCGGCCGATGGTTGCCCAGGCCTCGCGTCCTACATCTGCGCTTGCCTGACTGGTGCGCACAACGAGCGGCCTGCCGACGCCAGGTCGGCACCCTCGCCGACACCCCGAGTCCGATCCCCATGCCACGCGGCGAACCCGCCAGCTCGCGAAAACCAGCTTTTCGCAGTGTGCAACTCAGCCGTCGACCGCCACCCCGTAGACTGCGCCGGGAGCGAGCCGCAGAGCTCGCCCGTGAATCCACCTTTTGGAGCGAGACAAGCCATGAAGATTTCCCGCCGCCAGGCCGCGCTCGTCGCCGGCCTGGCCCTCAGCTGCTGCGCCGCCCTGGCGCAAACCACCGCCCGCATCGTCGTGCCCTTCCCGGCCGGCGGCGGCACCGACCAGTACGTGCGCCTGCTCGCCGCCGAGATGAGCAAGCGGGGCTTTCCGGTCGTCGTGGAGAACCGGCCCGGCGCCTCCGGCATCGTGGCCGCCGACCACGTGGCCAAGTCCCGCCCGGACGGCAACACCATCTTCGTCTCGACCCTGGGCACCCTGGCCAGCAACACCGTGCTGTACGAGAAGCTGCCCTACGACCCGGTCAAGGACTTCGCGCCGGTCACCCAGATCGGCTACCAGCCTTCCATCATGGTCGGCCGCGCCGACCTGCCCTACCAGAACTACAAGCAGCTGGTGGAGTACGCCAAGGCCAACCCGGGCAAGGTCAACCGCGGCTCGCCTGGCGCGTCCATCCTCACCAACCTGGCGCCGATGCGGCTGGAGCAGGTCTACAACTTCAAGACCACGCACATCCCCTTCAACGGCGACGCGCCGGCGATCCAGGCCCTTTTGAGCAACACCATCGACATCCACGGCACCTCGATCACCGGGCCGCTCGCGCACATCCGCTCGGGCAAGCTGCGGGTGCTGGGCGTGATGGACAGCAAGCGCCTGCCCCAGGTGCCGGACGCACCCACCTTCAAGGAAATGGGCTTCGACATGGAGGCCCTCCTCTGGTATTCCTTCTCGGTGCCGGCGGCCACGCCCCGCGCCGAGATCGACCGGATTCACCGCACGGTCAACCAGGTGCTGGTCGATCCGGAATTCGTCACCAAGGCGCGCGCCATCGGCATGGAGCCGCGCGGCAGCACCCCGGACGAACTGTCCCAGTTCATCAAGACCGAGGCCGAGCGCTGGATTCCGCTGCTGCGCAGCCTGAACCTGCCCAAGGAATCGATGTAAGCGCTGATCGAGGCGCTCAGGCTTCCCGGGCGAAGGCCTCGCCCAGGAAGTCGATGAACAGCCGCACCTTCTGCGGCAGCAGCGGCCCGGCGCGGAACACCGCGAAGACACCGTTGTCGAAGGTGGTGTTGGTGATGCGCACCCCCGGCAGCACCCGCACCAGGCTGCCGTCCCTGAGCGCGTCGCGCACGGTGGGCTCGGCCAAGAGGGCCAGGCCCATGCCGGCGATGGCGCTGGCGCGCAGCACCTCGCCGCTGTTGGAGTGGAAGTTGCCCTGGATGGCCAGCTCCCGCACCGCCTCTCCGTCACGGTACTGCCACCGGGTGGGCTCCTCCGACTTGCGGTAGGTCAGGCAGTTGTGGGCCAGCAGGTCCTGCGGGGCCGCCACCGGCGGGTGGGCCTTCAGGTAACCGGGGCTGGCCACCAGCACCTCCTCCACGTCGGTGAGCCGGCGCATCGCGAAGGACGAGTCGTTGAAGCGGCCGGTGCGGATGTCCACGTCGAAATTGCCCTCGACGATGTTGACGGGGCCGTCCGAAAGAATCAGGTCCACGGTGATGGACGGGTGGGCCTCGCAGAAGCGACGGATCAGGGGGGCGATCAGCCGGATCCCGATCATGGTGCGGGCATGTACACGCAGCTTGCCCTCGGGGCGGCTTCGCAGGGTGCGGGCCGACTCCTCGGCCTCGGCCATGGCCTCCAGGATGGACTCGGCCCGGCGGGCAAAGCCCAGGCCGGCCTCGGTGGCCTTGAGCGTGCGGCTCACGCGATCGAGCAGCTGCACACCCAGCTCCTCCTCCAGCGCGCTGATGCGACGGGAGACGGTGGCCGGCGACAGGCCCAGGCTCTTGCCGGCGGCCAAGAGGCTTCCCATTTGCAGGGTGACGACGAAGACGCGCAGCGTGTCCAGGGCCTTCAAGTGTTCATCCTCAGTTTTCGTTTTTCGCAAGCATGGTTTGCGGCGCTGCACCTTCCCGGGTGGGAAGTGCCTTCCTAGAATCGATCGCGAGGTCGATCAGCTTTTTGATCACCCTTCGAACAACGACCAGGAGACACGCCCATGGCACCCGATTTCGGCATCTTCATCCTCATGCAGCAGCGGCATGCATCGAAGTCTTCCTACGAGATTCTGCATGAAGCCGTCGAGCAGACCCGGGTGGCCGACGAACTCGGTTTCGGCGCCTCCTGGTTCGCCGAGCACCACTTCAGCAACTACGGCCTGTGCTCCTCGCCCCTGACCATGGCGGCCCACTGCGCCGCGGTCACCAAGAACATCCGCCTGGGCTCGGGCGTGGTGGTGGCGCCCCTGTACACCCCGGCGCGCCTGATCGCCGACATCGCGATGGTCGACCAGCTGTCCAACGGCCGCCTCGACGTGGGCATCGGCGCCGGCTACCAGCAGTTCGAATTCGAGCGCTTCGGTATGCCGCTGGAAAACAACAAGGAGCGCACGCTCGAGATCATCGACATGATCGAGCTGGGCCTCAAGCAGAAGAAGTTCAGCTACGACGGCCAGTTCTACCAGCAGCCCATGACCGCCATCAGCCAGCGGCCGGTGCAAAGCCCGATGCCGCCGCTGTGGGTCACCAGCATGGACCCGACGCTCATGGCCCGTGCGGTCAAGGGCGACCATCACCTCTTCGTGTCCGGCAGTGACGTGGGCCACGCCAAGCTCAAAAGCTCGCGCGCCATCGTCGACAAGCTGGCCCTGGCCGAAGGCAAGGACCCGGCCAAGGTAAAGCTCGCGATGCTCCATTACGGCTTCGCCAGCGACAACAAGGCCGAGGTCGACCATTACCTCGAGTGCACCCGCTACCAGCGCCGCATTGCCCTGAGCCTGAAGGACCGCCGCGCCTCGATCGCCGACGACTACATGGTGGCCGAGTCGCCCTTCGAGGGCGAGGGCACCCTGGACGACATGCGGGGCCGGCTGCCGGTGGGCCCGGTGGACGTGGTGATCGAGCGCATGGTGCGCGACATCCGCGTCGCCCGACCAGTGCACGTCGCGGTGCAGACCCAGCTCGGCGACCTGGACCACAAGACCATGCTCAAGCAGCTGGAGCTGTGGGCCAAGGTGATCATCCCCGCGGTGCAGAAGGAAATCGCCAACGACCCGCCCTACGTCTCGCCCCTGCAGGCCGAGGCGGTGGCCGCCTGATGGGCGCCGCATCGCAGCCCGCCAGGCCGGCGGCCGCGGGTGAAGCGGTTTTCGACACTGCCCGCTACCGCCAGGCCCTGGGGACCTTTGCCACCGGCATCACCGTGGTCACCACCCGCGCGCCCGACGGCAGCCTGGCGGGCGTGACCTGCAACTCCTTCAACTCGCTCTCGCTCTCGCCGCCGCTGGTGCTGTGGAGCCTGCGCAAGGACTCGCGCAGCCTGCCCGCCTTCCAGGACGCCGGCCACTTCGCGGTGAACGTGCTGGCCCATGACCAGGAGGCGGTCTCCCGCACCTTTGCGTCTCGCGCCGAGGACCGCTTCGCGCAGGTGGACCACCGCCCCGGCGTGGCGGGCCTGCCGCTGATCGAGGGCGCGGTCTCGCGCTTCCAGTGCCGCCTGCGCCAGGAGGTGGACGGCGGCGACCATGTGCTGTTCATCGGCGAGGTGCTCGACTTCGCGCACGAGCCGCGCCCTGCCCTCGTCTTCCACGAAGGCGCCTACAAGACCACGGCCACGGCGGCGGACCTCGACACGGTCGCCTGAGGCGGCAGACGGGCCGGCTCCGCCGGCCACCGCCCTCCCCTGGCGGACAATCCTCGCCGGGCACCTCCCGACGGACACATTTCTCCATGACCACAGCTACCGTTCACCTCGACGTCGCCGACCACATTGCCGTGATCCGGCTGGACAAGCCCCCGGTCAACGCCCTCGACCGGGCTACCCGCTTCGCGCTGATCGCCGCCTTCGACGAGGCGTCCGAGCGCGAGGATGTACGCGTGGTGGTCCTCACCGGCACCGGCAAGCACTTCTGCGCCGGCGCCGACCTCAAGGACCGTCCTGCCAAGGACAAGCCGGGGGACTTCCTGGCCCACAACCGCGCCACCCGCGAGACCGGCAACGCCATCCGCGAGTGCGCCAAGCCGGTCATCGCCGCGGTGAACGGCCCGGCCCTGGGTGCGGGCTTCGGCCTCATGGCCGCCTGCGACATCTACCTGGCGTCGGAGGACGCGGTCTTCGCCATGCCCGAGATCAACGTGGGCCTGGCCGGCGGCGTTTCGATGCTGCGCACCATGTTCGGCCGCTCCTACACCCGGCGCCTGTTCTTCACCGGGCAGAAGGTGAGCGCCGCCGAGATGTACCGCCGCGGCGTGCTCGACGAGGTGCTGCCGCCCGAACAGCTGATGCCCGCGGCGATGGAGCTGGCGCGCGAGCTCGCGAGCAAGAGCCCGATTGCCATGAGCTATGCCAAGCAGGCCGCCAACATGATGGACCTGATGCCGCAGCGGGACGGCTACCGCTTCGAGCAGAACTTCACCATGGCGCTGTCGAAGACCGAAGACGCGGCCGAGGCCCGCCAGGCCTTCTTCGAGAAGCGCAAGCCGGTCTTCAAGGGGCGCTGAGGCGCGCGTCACCGGCCCCGGTACGTCGGTTCGATTAACGAACCACCATGCTACATTGGCCACCTGTCTGGCCTATCCCCCCCCCGCATGTACTACACCGTTGCCGCCGTCGATGAAGCGATCAAACTGCTGCTCTTCGTCGCGCAGCACCCGGGCCTGGGGCTGTCGGAGATCACCCGGCGCACGGGCACCGGCAAGGCCCGCGTCTTTCGCCTCCTGACCACGCTGGAACAACGCGGGCTGGTGCGCCGGCGCGGCGAACCGACCACCTACCAGCTCGGGTTTCAGGCGCTGCACCTGGGAGCCGCTGCCCAGGCCCAGATCGACCTGGTGCAGCTCGCCCAGGAGCCGCTGGAGCGCCTGCAGGCGCGCTTCGACGAGACGGTGGCCCTGCGGGTGCGCGACGGGCTTGAGACGGTCTGCGTCGCTCGGCGGGAATCCACCCAGTCACTGCGGGTGCATGGCGAGATCGGCCACCGCCGGCCGCTCTATGCCGGGGCGTCGAGCAAGCTGCTGCTGGCCCATGCGCCCAAGGAGGTGCTCGAGTCGGTGCTGGCGGCGGAGCGGACCCGCTTCACCGACCGCACCCCCGTCGCCCGGACCGCGATGCTCCAGGCGCTCAAGCGCGTGCGTGAGGAGGGCCACGCGCACTCCGAGGGCGAGCGCTCCACCGGCACCGCGGCCTTGGCCGTGCCGGTACGTGACGGCAGTGGTGAGGTGATCGCGGCCCTGGGCCTGTCCGGGCCCGCGAGCCGGATGACCGCGCAGCATCGCAGGCAGTACCTCACCGCCCTGAAGGCGGAAGCCGAGGGCCTGTCGCACAGGCTCGGCTTCGCCGGCCGGGCCCTTTGAGGGGCCGGGCCCGGCGACCTCACTCCAGCTGCAGCTTGCGCTCCTTGATCAGACGCCGCCACTTGGCGATGTCCTGCTGCATGTAGCTGGCCAGCTCCTGCGAGGTGGTGGGCGCGGGCTCGGCGCCCTGCTCCAGCAGCGCCGACTGCACTGCCGGGTCCTTCAGCGCCGCCTGCAACGCGGCGCTGGCCTTGGCGACCGCCGCGGGGGGCGTCTTCGCCGGAGCGAAGAGCCCGTACCAGATCTCGTACTCGAAGCCGGGCACGCCCGCCTCGGCGATCGTCTGCACGTCGGGGAGGAGGCGCGAGCGCTTGCTGCTCGCAACGCCCAGGGCCACCAGCTTGCCGGACTTGATCTGGCCGGCCACGCTGGGAATCGCGTTGATGCCCAGCTGCACATGGCCCGCCACCAGGTCGGCCACCGAGGGCGCAGCGCCCTTGTAGGGGACGTGGATCATCTCGGTGCCCGACATGTCCTCCAGCATTTCCACCGCCAGGTGGTTGGGGCTGCCCATGCCACTGGAGCTGTAGTTCAGCGTCTTGGGCTTCGCCTTGGCCAGGGCGATCAGCTCCTTGATCGTCTTGACGTTGGTCGACGGATGGACGGTCAGGATCGGAACGTTGATCAGGATGCGACCTACCGGCACGAAGTCCTTGATCGGGTCGTAGGGCAGTTTCGAATTGAGCAGAGGGTGGGTGACCATGGCCGAGCCCGCGCCAAGCAGCAGGGTGTAGCCATCGGGCGCCGCGACGGCGCCCGACTGGATGCCGGGCACGCCCGGCTTGGCCTCGACGACCACCGGCTGGCCCAGAAGCTCGCCCATGCGCTTGCCCACCACCCGCATCGCGGTGTCGGCGGCGGCCCCGGCGGCGAAGGGCACGATGACCTTGACCGGACGCTCTGGGTAGTCGGCGCGGGCGGTGGCTGGCAGCGTGAGGACCAGGGCCAGGGCGGCCAGCCAGCCGCGGCGGATGAGAGTTTGGGAGGTACGGGTCATTCGGCGGTTTCCTTTTCAGGGTACAGGGTCAAGCGAAGTCCATCGTCCAGCGCCGCGACCAGGGTGCCCAGTTCGCGGGCGAGCCGGTCGAAGCCAGCGTGGCGCTCGAAGCGCGCCTCGTTCATGTACAGGGCGCGGTTGATCTCGATCTGGAGGCTGTACCGGCCCTCGTGGGGGCGGCCGTGCCGGCGCACCAGCTCCGCGCCCTGGTAGGGGTGGTTGGCCTGCACCCGATAGCCCAGGCTGCTCAGGTGCTGCACCACCCAGCGCAGGAGGAAGGGGTCGCCGCTGCGGCCGGTGAGGTCGCTCACCACCATGTCGGGCCGGGCCTTGCCGGCGTCGACGTTCATGCCGTTGCCCACCGACTTCATCGAATGGCAGTCGATGTGGACCGAGACGCCGAATTCCGCCTGGGCGGCGTCGATCAGGCGGGCGAGCGCCTGGTGGTAGGGGTCGTAGCAGCGGGTGATGCGGCCCTGGACTTCGGCCACCGGCAGGGGCGCGTCGTACAGCGGCACGCCGGGCAGGGCCAGCTTGCGGATCAGGCCCATGCCCCGGCGGCAGGCGGCACCCGGATTCACTGGCCCGGGCCAAGGGTCGGCCAGCATCGACACGTCGATGTCGTCGCGGGCCCGGTTGGCGTCGATGTAGCCCCGCTGGAAGCGCGCCGCCAGCACCGGCGCGCGGCCCTGGGACGCGGTCGCCCAGAGCTCGTCGATCCAGGCGTCCCAGCCGGTCCACAGGGCCTCGGGCGGCACCTTGGGGGCGGGGGCGTCCTCGGGCCAGTCGCGCCAACTGTGCGGCGAGTCGAGCACCAGCGGAGAGCCGCCAGGAATGCCCTCGCCCACCAGGTGCCAGGATGCGGGATCGCTCATGAAAACGCTTTCTCGGGACGGAACAAGGGCCCTCCCATTTGGTTCATCTAATAAACCAATGGTTTTTCAATAAAACCAATTTTACGCAGTAGACTCCGCCGGACGATTGCTCGTCAATTTGACTTCTTTCACGCGATGAAACCCACCCAAGCCAAGACGTCTGCCGCTCTCGCCCTGGCCCTCCTGGTTGCGTCTGTCCAGGCGCAGCCCACGGCCACGCCGATCAAGAACCTGGTCGTGGTCGTCGGCGAGAACACCAGCTTCGACACCCTGTTCGCCACCTACCAGCCACCCGCGGGCACGACGGTGCGCAACCTGCTGTCGGCAGGTATCGTGAACGCTGAGGGCAAGCCGGGACCGAACTACGCCAAGGCCTTGCAGAAGCAGCCGGCAACGGCAGGCAGCTATGACGTGGACTACAAGCAGGCCACCCCCTACAAGGTGCTGCCCCGGCCCTACGCGCGGGCTGACCATGGCGCACCCAAGCGCATCGACGACAAGATCCCGTCCGACCTGCCTCCCGGGCCTTTCCAGATCACCCGCTACCGCGGCTACAGCGACTACACCGACAGCAATCCGGTGCACCGCTTCTTCCAGATGTACCAGCAGGTCAATGGCGGCCGCAACGACCTGTTCCTCTGGGCGGGCCTCAGCTCGGGTGAGGGACCCCGTGACCGCAAGGACCCGGCGAAGGGCACCTACTACGGCGCAGAGAGCCTGGGCTTCTACAACATGGCCGCCGGCGACGTGCCCTACTTCCGCCAGTTGGCGCAGCAATATGCACTGGCCGACAACTACCACCAGGCGGTCATGGGCGGCACCATGCCCAACTACATCTTTCTGGCCTCGGGCGACGTGGCCCGCTACATGCAGGACGGCAAGGCGGCCACGCCCCCCGAGATCCAGATCGAGAACCCCGAGCCGGTAGCGGGCACCGCCAACTGGTACACCAACAGCAGCTACACCACCGGCTCCTACGTGGGCTGCGCCGACGCCAAGCAGCCCGGTGTGGGCGCGATCCAGCGCTACCTGCAAAGCCTGCCGTACAAGGCGCACAACGGCGGCAACTGCGAGCCAGGGGCCTTTTATCTGGTGAACAACTACCCCTCGCCGTACACCTTCCGCGGCGGCAAGAAGCCGGTGCAGCCAGAACAGGTCATCGGCACGCCGCAACCGACCGGCACCGTGGCCAACCAGCTCCAGGCCGCCGGCCTGGGCTGGAAGTGGTACCACGGCGGGCGCGAAGGCAATGGCGTGAAGAAAGGCGAATACAGCTCGGACACCGATCCCCTCACCTTCTTTTCGCAGGTGATGGAGACGCCAGCCATGCTGCGCCAGCTGCAAGGCGACGCGGAGTTCTTCAACGACGTGGACCGGGGCAGCCTGCCCGCCGTGTCCTTCATCTCCCCGCCCCTGACCAAGACCGGCCACCCGCACTACGGCTCGCCCACGCACTTCGAGGAGTACGTGAAATCGATCGTCGAGAAAGTCAAGGCCAACCCCAAGCTGTGGGAGCAGACCGCCATCCTGGTCACCTACGACGAGGGCGGTGGCTACTACGATTCGGGCTACGTCCAGCCGGTCGACTTCTTCGGCGACGGCACCCGGGTGCCGATGATCGTGGTGTCCAAGTGGGCCAAACCCGGTCATGTGGAGCACGCGTACTACGACCACGCCTCCATCCACAAATTCATCCAGCGCAACTGGAAGCTCAAGCCCCTGTCGGCAAGGACCCGGGACAACCTGCCCAACCCGGTCCACACCCAGGACGCCTACGTGCCGGACAACCGGCCCGCCGTCGGCGACCTGTTCGAGCTTTTCAGTTTCGCGCGCTGAGCCGCCGCATCAGAAATGCCACCCGCGCGAGGCAGCGGCGGCAATTTGAGTCCTTTTCAGGCTCACTCGATCCCGCCAGTAATTCCTTGGGCCTCATCTGGCGATGGCTGTCCGCCCCAGCCCGCGCGTCCCTGACCAGGAAGATACAAATGCATACCGTAGTCAAATAAAATCCGTTATCGAAAGTAACAAAAGCTGCCCCGCAAGGCGGTCTCGCAGTCGGTGACCACCTCCCGAGGCATCTACATCCCGGTCCGCGTCAAGTTCCTGATCACGCTGGTGTTCTCGCTGGTGTGGACGGCCGCTTCGATCTGGATTTCGCGCCCCTGGTTCGAGGACCTGAGCGGCCACGTCGGGGCATTCCTCGCCTTCATGCTGATCGGGTTCATCGCGATCGTCCCCGGCTTCATGAACGCCTTCCTCATGGCGGCCCTGGCCCTGGACCGGCGGCCCAAGGTGAAGGCGCTGGAGACCTGCCCGGGTGTCACGGTGCTGGTGGCGGCCTACAACGAGGAAGCCTCGATCGAGGACACGGTGCGCTCCATCCTGCGCCAGGACTATCCGGGTCCGCTGCAGGTCATCGTGATCAACGACGGCTCGCGGGACATGACCGCCGAGATCGCGCGCCAGCTTTCAGAGGAAGACCCGCGGGTTCAGCTGCTCGACGTGCAGCCCAATGGCGGCAAGGCCAACGCCCTCAATCGCGGGCTGAAGCTGGCCCGGCACGACCTGGTGATGACGGTCGACGGCGACTGCTGGCTCTGGCACAAGGCCCTGCGCAACATCGTCGGACGCATGAAGAGCGACCCGCCCAACACCCGCGCAGTCGCAGGCTCCATCCTCATTCGCAACTCGCGCGACACCTGGATCACCCGCGTTCAGGAGTGGGACTACTTCCTCGGCATCGCCGCGATCAAGCGGGTGCAGTCGCTGTTCCAGGGCACGCTGGTGGCGCAGGGGGCCTTCTCCCTCTACGACAAGAAGGTGGTGGAGGAACTCGGCGGCTGGCCCGACACCGTGGGCGAGGACATCGTCCTCACCTGGAAGATCCTGGAGGCCGGCTGGCGCGTCGGCCACGCGGAAAACGCGGTCGCCTTCACCCGCTGCCCGGACAACCTCAAGCAATTCATCAAGCAGCGCCAGCGCTGGTCCCGCGGGCTGATCGAGGCCTTCAAGATCACCCCCGGGCTGCTGGTGAAGCCCCGCCTGCCGGTGTTCTACATCTGGTGGAACGTGTTCTTCCCGGTGCTGGACCTGGTCTACACACTGGGCTTCATCCCCGGAGTCGTCCTGGCCCTGTTCGGCTATTTCTGGATCGTCGGCCCGATGACGCTGGCCCTGCTGCCGGTGACGCTGGTGATGAACCAGCTGATGTATCAGCGAAGCAAGGCTACCTTCGAGGAGCTGGGCCTCAAGATCCGGCGCAACCGCGTGGGCCTGCTGCTGTATGGCCTGATCTACAGCATCATCCTGCAGCCGGCCTGCCTGTGGGGCTACATCAGCGAGGTCCTCAACCTGCGCAAGACCTGGGGAACCAAATGAACCGCCTCGCCTTCCATCGACGTCGCGCCACGCCGGCAGCCTTGCTGGCCCTGGCCCTCTCCGGCCTGTCCGCCGCCGGCGCGCGGGGCCAGGAGGCCCGCCCTGCGCAGGCAGCCGTCCCCGCCCCTTCGCAGTGGGCCCTGAGCCCGCAGTGGTGGCAGTCGAGCGACAGCGACGGCCTGTCCATCAAGAAGCCCGGCGCCACGGCCTACTACCGCTGGGAGAGCGGCGCCACCTGGCACGGCGTGGAGGTGCAGCAGCAACGCTACACGCAGGCGGGCGCCACCCTGGAAGGCCGCAGCCTCGCGGCGGTCGGCCAGTCGGTCGACCCGGCCACCTGGCTGGGGTACGGCTACCGCGTTGCCTGGAGTGACGGACCGGAGCGTGCCACCTGGACGGGCGACGGCTTCTGGAGCGGTGCGCTCGGACCGCGCACCCAGTGGGGCGTGTTCGGCACGCGCGACCGGGTCGATTCCTTCAAGGGCCTGCAGGCCGGCCTGACCTTCGACCTGGTCGGCGCCAGCCTGGACCACCAGCTGGCCCCGGGCCTGGCCCTCACCGGCGCCGCCTCTGCCACCCGCTTTTCCGACGAGCAGGACCGCCGGCAGCTGCGGCTGCGCGCCGTCTGGGACGCCCTGCCCGAGCAGGGCATCACGCTCCAGCTCCATCTGAAGGGCCAGCAAGGCGAGCGTGACGTGGCGGTTCGCCGCTACTTCAACCCGGAAAGGCTGCAGGAGGGTCAAGTGGTCGTGGGCTGGCGCAAGCGCTGGGAAGGATGGCAGCTGACCGCACGCGTGGGCAGTGGCGCCCAGCGCGTCGATGGCGGAGACAGCTCCCCCATGCGCACGGGCGAGGCGCTGCTCCAGAGCCCGCTGCGAGGCAATCAGTTTTTCAAGCTGCGATGGGGCTGGTCCGAGACCCAGGGCATTTCCGGACCGGGCTACACCTACCGCTCGGGCGACCTGAGCTGGGTGTTCAGGCTCTGAGGGCAGTTGCCCCCAGGCGCCTCAGGGCTTGGCCATTGCCGAGCCGGCCTCGACCAGTTCAAACGAGAAGCGGCCGCCGGGCTGCACGTTCACCCGCACCGCGCGCACATCGCGCTCACCCGGAACGATCAGCCGGGTCACGTGGGCCAGCGGCTTCTTGTCCAGCGTGAAGGGCTGGTCGATGCGGAAGCGGTGACTGTCGCCGTGGATCACCAGCACCGGCTTGCCCCAGCGCTGCGCCAGCGGCAGCAGCGTGTCGGCGATCACCCGCCGGAAGCCTGACCAACCCGGGAAATCATCGTAGGCGCTGCGCGCGTCGAGCATGTCGGCCTGGAAGGCCAGCACCACCGCCTGGGCGTCGACCTGGCGGGCCTGCTCGAAGGTGGATTCGAGCCAGGCCACGTTGGCTGCATCGCGCTCGAAGAACTCGCGCACCGCGGCCGGTTCCCGCATCTCGAAGTTGTTGTTGCTGCCGACGATGTGCAAGGTGGCAAAGACCACGCCCTGGTGCTGCCAGCGCTGGTTTTCGACGTAGCGGCCATGGGCGCTCTGCAGCTTCGACTGGTTCTCCAACGCGATCGGGCGCTGGCCCAGGGAGCGGCCCTCGGTGAAGAAGCGCTGGCGCACCGCAGCCAGGCGCTCCTGCGGGTCGAAGGCGCCGTTGTTGGCGCGGTGGCAGTCGGTCCACTCGTTGTCGCCCGGTGTGTAGACCACCGCGCCAGCGTAGCGCTGGAAGTGGGCCCTCTGGCTGGCGAACTCCTCGTCGCTACACGGCGTGGACCCGGACTTGATGTCGCCCACGTGCACCGAGAAGGCCGGCGCCAGCTGGTTGATGCGGTCGATCAGCCCCCGATAAGGCGCCTGGTTCGCAGGACCATAGGGCTGGTCGCCGAGGGCGATGAACTGGAAGCCCTGGGCCTGGGCCAGGGTGGCTGCGCACAGCAGGGACAGCGCGACGAGGGTTGGGCGGAGAGAGAGGAACATGCAAACGTCCTTGGCGGGGGAGGTGCCCGACAGCCTAACGGACAGATGTGACAGAACGGCGTCTCCCGGGGCCAGTCCCGTAGCAGGAGCGCCCTCAGCCCGCCGAGGCGCAGGGCATGCACTGCACCGCCGAGGGCTGGACCTTGAGGCGCTCAAAAGGAATGCCGGCCCCGCAGGTCTGGCACTGGCCATAGCGGCCCACGCGCATCAGGTCGCGGGCATGCACCACCGCATCGAGCTCGGCCCGCTCGCGGTCGGTCAGGGCGGCGGCCACGGCCAGCTCCGGGCGGCGCTGGGGCGCGTCGTCACCGTCCTGCTCGAGTACGTCTTTCGCGCGCTCCACACGCGACTGCCCGTGCAGGTGAAAGTCCAGCTGCGCGCGCAGCTGACTTTCGCGCTGCTCGAGCGCACCCTCGAGGAGGGCCTTCTGGTCTGCGGTGAGGTGTGGGCTCATGGTCTTCTCCTTGAGCCTTCATCCTAGTGCCGTGGGCGTCGGCGTGGTTGATGCCGGTCAAGCGCCCGCGCGCCCAAAAAAAATCCCCGCACAGGGCGGGGATCGTCTGCCGGGAAAGCCCGCTCAGAACTTGATGCCGACGGACACGGCGATGCCGGTGAGCGTGACGCTGTCCTTGTTGTAGTAGGACATGTAATCGGCGCCGACAGTCACCTTGTCGGTCACGGTGTAGTTCAGGCCGACGCCATAGCTGGGGCTGTTGCCGGTCTTGTCCGTGGCGGCACCGCCGGCACTCGCCTTGGTGGACCAGGACAGGTTGGTGTAGCCGACGCGGGCGTAGACGTCGACGCCCGGGGCGATTTCGGCATGGGGCTTGACGTAGACGCCGGCCAGGGTGGAAAGCTGCGCCGACTTGGTACCGCTCTCGCCGTCCTTGGCGCCGAAGGCCAGCATGGCTTCCAGGCCCAGACCAGGAATCACGTCGGCACCGCCGGCCAGGCGGATGGCGGCCGGGCGGTAGGTGACGTCGCTTTCCTTGTGGGTGGCGGCCAGGTAGCTGACCTCGCCGTAACCCGTGGCGGCGTTGCCGGCCTTGGCCTGGGCGTGTGCCACCTGGGAGGCAGTGGCCATGGCCAGCAGGGCTGCGACGGCGAAGGCGCTCTGAGAATGCTTTTTCATGGTGTCTCCGGTGTTGCTGAAGGGAACCAAGTCATTATGCGTGAGGTATCCAGGTTGCAAACGACGATGGAACAGCTAACCGTTGTCGATCTGCGTCACGTCAAACCCGCGCCCGGCCCCGGATCATGTCGACCGCCTTCTCCGCGATCATCACCGTGGGCGCATTGGTGTTGCCGCCTATCAGCGTCGGCATCACAGAGGCGTCGACCACCCGCAGCGACTCGACGCCACGCACCCTCAGCTGCGGGTCCACCACCGCCCCCGCATCCTGGCCCATGCGGCAGGTGCCCACCGGGTGGTACACGGTGTCGACCCGGGCCCGCAGCAGGGCACGGATCTCTTCGTCGCTCTCCACGCCCTCGGTGAAGAGATCCCGCCCCAGCCAGGGGGCCAGCGCGGGGGATCGCATCAGCTGCCGGGTGAGCCGGAAGCCGGCGACCAGGTCGTCCAGGTCCTGCGGGTCGGCGAGGAAGGCCGGGTCGATGCGCGGCGCCGAGCGCGCATCGGCGTCGGCCAGGCGCAGCGTGCCGCGGCTACGTGGCCGCAGCAGGCAGACATGGCAGGACAGGCCCTGGCCCCAGCGCCAGGTGCGGGCATGGTCCTCCGCCAGGGCGACGAGGAAGTGCAACTGCAGGTCAGGCACCTCCCGGTCAGGCCGCGAGCGCAGGAAGCCGCCGCACTCGGCAAAGTTGGAGGTGAGCATGCCGCGCCGCTCGGCGCGGTAACGCGCCCCCTCCCGCCACAGACGGGCGCCTGCGGCGAGCGAGAGGCCGAAGGCCGCGGTGTCCGGGCACTCGAAGCCGAAGATGAAGTCCGCGTGGTCCTGCAGGTTGCCGCCCACCCCCGGCAGGTCCTGCAGCACCGGCAGGCCCTGGGACGCCAGGTGCTCGCCCGGGCCGACACCCGAGAGCATCAGCAGCTGCGGCGACTGGAAGGCGCCCGCGGCCAGCAGCACCTCGCGCCGGGCGCGCACCTGCCGTACCTGACCGCCCTGCTCGTATTCCACCCCCACCGCGCGCCGCCCCTCGAACAGCACCCGGCGCGCCAGCGCACGGGTGCGCACCGCGAGGTTGGGCCGGCCGAGGTGCGGCAGGAGGTAAGCCCTGGCCACGCTGCAGCGCTCACCCCCCACCTGGGTCACCTGGTAGACGCCCAGCCCCTCCTGCTCCTCGCCGTTGAAGTCGGCGTTGACCGCATGACCCGACTGGCGCGCCGCCTCGAGGAAGGCCGCGTGGAGCGGGCTATCGGTGCGCGGGTCGTCGACCTGCAGGGGGCCGTCGTTGCCGTGGAAGGCATCGCGGATGCGGGCATTGCCCTCACTGAGGCGGAAATAGGGCAGCACCTCCTCGTAGGACCAGCCGGTGGCGCCCTGTGCCGCCCAGTGGTCATAGTCCCAGCGGTGCCCGCGGATGTAGACCATGGCGTTGATCGCCGAGGAGCCCCCCAAGGCCTTGCCCCGTGGCTGGTAGCCGCGCCGGCCGCCCAGCCCGGGCTGGGGCTCGGTCTCGAAGGCCCAGTTGTTCAGGCGGGTGGGCACCATGAGCGCGGCACCCGGCGGCAAGCGCACCAGCGCCCCGTCACCCCCGCCACCGGCCTCGAGCAGGCAGACACGGGTCCCCGGATCTTCCGACAGGCGCCCGGCCAGCACGCTGCCCCCGGAGCCCCCGCCGACGACGATGTAGTCGAAGTGCTCGCTCATGTCTGCCTCTTCCATGTTCGAATCCCGTTTTGTTGCCAAAATGACAATTTCATAGTGCCTTCGGCTGATTCGCGTCCGAACCGAATCGTGCCAGACTCGGCACAAGCCATCGGAGAAGCGAAAAAAATGAGCCTGATACGCCGCGCGTTGCGCGTCGCGCGCCCGGACGCGCAGCTCCTGCGCGCCTTTCCCAAGGTCTGGCTCTCGGTGGCGGGCATCGTCCTGATCCCGGCCCTTTACGCCTTCATCTACCTCGCGTCGGTGTGGGACCCGGCCAGCCGCACCGGCCTGCTCGAGGCCACCATCGTCAACCTCGACCAGGGCAGCGAAATCGGCGGCTCGCCGGTCAACATCGGCAGCGACCTGGTGCGCACCCTGCAGGCGCGGCGCATCTTCGACTTCCACAACGACACCGATCCGGAGCATGCGCGCCGCGAGGTGCGCGAAGGCCGCAAGCTGTTCGCCCTGATCATTCCCGCCGACTTCAGCGCCAGCGCTTTGAGAGCCGCCGCCCCGGGCGCCAGCAAGGTGCTGGTCTACGTGTCCGAAGGCAACAACTACGCGGGGGCTGGCTTCGCGCGCCGCTTCGCCAATGAGCTGGCCTTCCAGGTCAACGGCACGCTCAGCGAGCGGCGCTGGGAGGTAGTGCTGGGGCAGGCCTCGGAATCGGCCGACAACCTGGCGCAAATGCGCGAGGTGGTGGCCCGCTTGCACCAGGGCTCGGTCACTCTCGACGCCGGGATACAGCGCGCGCACGAAGCGGGCAGCCAGCTCGCCGGCGGCGCCCTGCGCCTGTCGGACCAGGTGGGAACAGCAGCCGACGGCATGCAGCAGATGGCCAAGGCCCTGCGGGCGATGGACGCGCGCAAGCCGCCCCAAGCCGACCTGCAGGCGCTCAAGACCGGCGCCGCCCAGCTCGCCGAGGGCAGCGCCAGCCTCGCGAAGAACTTCCCCACCCTCGAGAACGGCGCCCGCCAGCTCGCGCAAGGCGCGGGCTCGATGCGCGACGAGATGCGCGGGGTGCTGTTTGTCGGCGAGGGCGCGGCCGATGCCGCCAACCGGCTCGCCGAGGGCGCGACCCAGCTGGGGACGGGCCTGCGCACCGCGCGGGAGGCGCAGCAGCGCCTGGCCGCCGGCGCACAGTCGGTGGCCGATGGCACGGCGCAGGCGGTCGACGCCCTGGGCGCCTACGCCGCCGGCGTGTCGAGTCTCAGCGCCCGCCTGCCCCAGGACGCGCAGGTGGACGCGCTCGCCTCCGGCAGCCGCCAACTGGCGGACGGGGGCCGCGACCTCTACGCGGGCCTGGGCGCCCTGCGTTCCGGTTCTTCGCGGCTGGCGGTGGGCGTGACCGCCCTGCAGTCGGCCCTGCCAGGCACCCTGCCCTCGCTGGCCGGAACCTCCAAGGGCCTGGCCAATCCGGTGGAGCCGCAGTTCGAGATCGACGCTCCGGTGGGCACCAACGGCATGGGCTTTCTGCCCAATTTCATCCCCGTGTCCCTCTGGCTGGGCGCGGCGCTGGCGCCCTTCGTGTTTCCGCTGCGGCGCGTCCCGCAGACGCTGGCGGGGGAATCCCAGACCGCCCTACTTCTGGGAAAACTGGCCATCCTGGTACCGATCAACCTGGTGCAGGTGCTGGTCATCTTCATCATGTGCGCGCTCGTGCTGGGGCTGCACCCGGCCCATGCGGCGGGTCTGGTGCTGACGATGGCGGTGAGCGCGATCACCTTCACCCTCCTCATCGTGCTCCTGCTCACTTCGCTGGGGGACATCGGCAAGGCGGCGGCGCTGGTCCTCGTGATCCTGCAGCTGTCATCGGCCGGGGGCGTGGTGCCGATCGAGTTGACCAACGACTTCTATGCGGCCATCAGCGGCTGGATGCCTTTCACCTGGTCGATCAAGGCGGTACGGGCCACGGCGTTCGACGCATTCGGCGGTGAATGGGCGTCTTCACTGGGGGTGCTGGCGCTATTCGGATTGGTGGCTTTCGCGCTGACCCTGAAGACGGCACGCTGGACCTTCATCCCCGAGAGCGAGCACCGGCCGGCGGTCGAGATCTGAAAGGGTCGGCCCGCGCCGGGCGTCAACGGCTCGCAGTCACAGCGGCCTCGCTCCGGCACTTCAGCCTTGACGCGCCAGTTCGCCGATTCGCCGCAGCGCCGCATGCTCCGCCGGTGTCCACAGCCCGGCGAAACTCAGACGCAGGCAATTGCGGAATCGGTCGGTGGCGGTGAACAGCGGCCCGGGCCCGAAGACGATGCCCTCGGCCCTGCAGGCCTCGAACAAGGCCATGGTGTCCACCTGCCCGGGTAGCTCCAGCCAGAGGGTGTAGCCCGTGACCGGCGCGCTGGCGCGGGTGCCACGCGGGAAGGACTGTGCGACCAGCTCCATGGCTTGGGAGAGCCGTCGCTTCATCTGCGCGCTCAGACGTCGCAGCCGCGCCTCATAGCCGCTTTGCGACACGAGATCGGCCAAGGCGTTTTCAAGAACGACGTTGGTGGCGCCGCCGTGCACGTCCTTCAGGCGAAGCACCCGCTCCTTCCAGCGGCCGGCCTGCACCCATCCCATGCGCAAACCTGGCGAGAGGGTCTTGGAGAAGGACCCGCACAGCATCACCCAGCCCTCCCGGTCCCAGGCCTTGACGGCCTTGCGGCGTTCATCGGAAGCGAGCAGGTCGTTGAAAATCGCATCTTCAATCAGCGGCACCTGCCGACGAGCCGCCAGGGCCGCCAAGGCACGTTTGGTCGCCGTCGGCATGACCGAGCCCAGGGGGTTGGACAAGGTGGGAACGACCAGGATGGCCTTGACCGGTTGCGTGTCCAGGGCCAGCTCCAGCGCCGGCAGGGACAGGCCATCACGGGGGTGCGTGGGAATCTCCAGCGCGCGCAGGCCCAGCGACTCCAGCAGGTCCAGAAAGCCGAAGTGAGTGGGCGACTCCAGCGCCACGACGTCCCCGGGCTGGGTCACTGCTCGCAGGCACAGGCTCACCGACTGGATGCAGCTGGCGGTGATGGCCAGATCCTCGGCGTCGAATTGACACCCCATGTGCAAGGCACGCCGGGCCACCGCCTCCCGCAGCGCTCGAGTGCCGGGCGAATTGACGTACTCCACCAGGCTGGCGCGGTTTTCACGGATGGAGCGGTTGAGAGCAGCTCGGACGCGCGCCTCGTCGAAGAAGGCCGGGTCCTTGGGGCAGGTGCCCCCAAAGCTGGTGCCCTGCTCGGTGGACTGGGCGCCGATCACCGCCGAGCGGCTGGCGCGCTCCACCACCACGCTGTGGCGGGGGGGTTGGCAAACGTCCGGCAGGGGCAGCCCCTTGCCACGGGCCGCGACGAAATAGCCCGAGCGCGGGCGGGCAGTGACCAGCTTGCGCTCCTCCAGCCACTGCAGCGCCTGTACTGCGGTCGACATGGAAACGCCGTTGAGCGCGGCCAGGTCACGCACCGAGGGCAGGCGCTGCCCGGGCTTGAAGGCCTGTCCATCGATGAGGCCGGCGATGCGCTGGCCGATCTGGGTGTACAGGGGGACGTCGTATCGGGAGCCGGTGCTTTCCATGAAACACATTGTGCTGGGTCATCCACCGCCTTCCAAGGCAGGCAACCAGTACAGATCGCCAACGATCCGGCAACACAGAGAGGCGATATCGCCCTCCTGAATGGTCGCATTGCACATCGCCTGTGGCTTGGAGCCATGGCCGCGCCCGGGGACAGTGGGCGCCATCCCCACCCTGACACAGGAGACTCGCCATGAGCGCCATCCAGACCCTGCCCCGACACCAGGCCCTCGCCCTCACCGGCGGATCGGGCATCCGTCTGCTTGTCCTGGAGGGCCGGCTGTGGGCCACGCGCAGCGGCGACCCCCAGGACCACTTCCTGGGTCCTGGCGACTCGCTGGCCGACCTCGGCGTCCGGTTGGTGGTGGAGGCCGATGGCTGCGCGTTCGCCCGGTTTTGCCTTCAGGTCGCGCAGGCGGAAGACAAGGGCGTTTCCCCGCGCACATAATCAATGTGCTTTCAAACGACCGCGCCCTGCCGCTCCTTCGGCGGGGTAAGCACCAGCAGGCATGACCCCGGCAGACACGCGTCCGACGCCAGACCCCCTTCCAGCCGACGAGCCCCGCATCACGCTCCCGGAGGTGGCACGCTCACTGGTGCCTCCGCTGCTGTTTTCCCTGGCCTGCGTCCTGGCCGCCCGCCTGAACTACCTGCTGTTCCACTCCCTGGCGGAGGTCTTCTCCATCGTCGTCGCCTTCACCGCCATGGTGGTGGCCACCACGTCCGCGCGCTACGCCCGCAACGACCTGGTCGTCTTCGTCTCGATCGCCATCGGCTGGTGCGCGGGCATCGACCTCGTCCACACCCTGGCCTTCAAGGGAATGGGCCTGCTCCCTGGGGACAGCGCCAACCCTGCAACGCAGCTGTGGTTGGCGGCGCGCGGACTGCAGGCGCTGGCCCTGCTGCTGGCCCCCATGGCCCTGCGCCAGCGGCTTTCGCCGATCTCACTGCACGGCGTCTTTGCCGTGATGGCGGTCGGCCTGGTGGCCGCCATCTTCACTGGCCGCTTCCCCGACGCCTACCTGGAAGGCGCGGGGCTCACGCCGTTCAAGGTCAACAGCGAATACGCGGTGATCGCGGCCCTCGGCGTGAGCGCCCTGGGGCTGCGCCGCATCCGGCACCAGCTCTCGCCAAGGGTGTACTTCAGCCTGATGGTGGCGACGGCGTTCATGATGGCCTCGGAATTCGCCTTCACCCGCTACGGGGAGGTATACGCCCAGGCCAACCTGGTGGGCCACCTGCTCAAGATCTTCGCCTACTGGTACGTCTATGTCGCCCTGGTGCGCAACACCCTGAGCGAGCCCTTCATCCGGCTCCAGCGCGAGATCGACGCCCGTGAAAAACTCGCCGCCGAACGGGCGGCGCTGATCGCCGACCTGGGCGAGCGGATGCAGGAGGCGCGCTGCCTCAACGCCGTCGCCGAGCTGGTTGAGCGAACCGAGCTGCAGCTCCCCCAGCTGCTCGACGGGCTCGCGCGCCTGCTGCCCCCGGCCTTCCTGCGGCCGGACCGGGTGCGGGTGGCGGTCGAAAGCGAGTGGGGCGATTTCGGAGACAGCCGGCCCGCGCAGGCGCCCCGGCTTGAACTCGTGCAGGCCCTGAGCCTGGAAGATCGCCGGGTCGCCACGTTGCGGGTCTGGTACCCAGACGAGGCGCAGGACACGGGGCTCCAATTCCTGCCGGAGGAAGAGGCGCTGCTGCACAACGTCGCGCGCCAGGCCTGCGAAGCGGTGCGCCGCATGCGGGCCGCCGAACGCGTGCAACGTCTCCGCTACCTCTACGAGATGCTGAGCGCGAGCAACCGCTCGGTGATCTACAGCAAGAGCCGGCATGAGCTGCTTGATGCCCTGCACGAGTCACTGGTGGCGCACGGCACTTTCCCGGTTTTCTTCTTCGCCGACACCACGGAGGGGTCCTGGCCCCTGCGGCTCACGCGGCACCACGGCGTGCCGCCCAGCCTGGAGTCCGGTCTCGCGCAGATTCTGCGGCAGATCGACGGCCACATACCGCAGGTGGTGCGCGGGTTGCGGGCGGGCGAAGTCGACGCGCAGACCATGGCGCACGTGGTGGAGACAGAACCGGGGGCAGACGGCCAGTCCCTGTCGATGTGGCGCGCCTTCCTGCACGACCAGGGCATTGCCCATCGCGCCATCCTTCCCCTGCGCTGCGAGGACCGGCTGGAAGGCATCGTCGCGATCTACGCGCGCGGCCTCGCGCCTTTCGACGAGGAGCAGCTGCGGCTTCTGCGGGAAATCTGCAGCGACATGAGCTTTGCACTGGGCAACTTTGCCCGTCAGAGCCACTACCTGGAAAAGGAGAAGCAGGCTTCCCTTCTGCAACTGCGCTTCGAGGAGGTGTTCCAGGCCTCACCGGTGCCGATGCAGATCATGTCGCTGGACGACGGACGCGTTCGCGCCATCAACGACGCGCACCGGCGATTCCTGGGCTACGCGCTCGAGGACATCGGGACGGAGGAGATCTGGCTGCGGCAGGTCTACCCCGACGACACCGTGCGCCGGGAACTGGCGCGCCACTGGCACGAAAGCATCGAGGCCGCGCGCACCGGCCGCGCCGTCGAGTCACCCGAGCTGACCTTGCGTTGCAAGGACGGCAGCTCCCGCATCGCCCGTGGCCGCATGAGCGTGGTCGGCCAGGACGCGATCGTGGTCTGGACGGACCTGACCGAGATCCGGCGCAATGAGGCGGCCCTCCAGGAGAGCGAGCGGCGCTTCCGGACCATGGTCGAACAGGCGCAGACCGCCCTGTTCGTGCGGCGCGACGGCCGCTTCATCTACATCAACCCGCGCTTCTCTGAAATCACCGGCTGGTCGCGCGAGGAGCTGGCAGGCCGGTCAGTGCTGGACTTCACCGAACCCGACGCCGGGAACCTGGACAAGATCCACCGCGCCTGGGCCGAACTTCACGAGAACGTGAACAAGACGGTGGCCTATACCGTCCCCTTCCGCCGCAAGGATGGACAGGTGATCCAGATCGGGCTTACCGCCAAGGTCGTCACCTGGGACGACGGCGCACCCGCCACCATCGTATTGGCGGCCGACATCACTGAGCGCAAGCAGGCCGAGGAAAAGATCGCCGCCTATGTCCGCCAGCTCGAAGCCGCCATGCGGGGGACCCTGCAGGCGGTTTCGAACATGGTGGAAATGCGGGACCCCTACACCGCCGGCCACGAGCGGCGCGTGGGGCTGGTGGCCAGCGCGATCGGACAGGAATTGGGCTGGAGCGAGGAGCGCTGCGGGCAGCTGGAGCTGCTGGGCCTGGTGCACGACATCGGGAAGATCGCCATCCCCTCGGAAATCCTCACCAAGCCGGGCCGGCTCTCGCCGCTGGAGATGGAGATGATGAAGGGCCACCCTCAGGCGGGCTACGACATCCTCAAGGACGTGCCCTTCCCGATGCCGGTGGCCGAAATCATCCGCCAGCACCATGAGCGCGTCGACGGCAGCGGCTACCCGCGCGGCCTCAAGGGGGACGAGATCCTGCCCGAGGCCCAGGTCCTGGCGGTAGCCGACGTGCTCGAGTCCATGGCCTCCCACCGCCCCTACCGGCCGGCCGTGGGGCTGGACGCCGCGCTGGCCGAGGTGGAGAGCAACAAGGGCCGCCTCTACGCGCCCGAGGTGGTCGAAGCCGCGGTGAGGCTGATCCGGGTCAAGGGGTATCAGTTGCCGAAGTGATCAGGCCCGGGGACTCCCCGGTTGCCGCAAGGGCGGCGCTTTCCAGGAGAAGACGATGTTCAAGGTGGATTTGCGACAGGTGGTCTATTCACTGGCCCATGCGCTGGACCTGGTGGGCGTCGACGACGTCGGCCACGGCAAGCGGGTAGGCGTCATGGCCGCCGAGATCGCCCGTGAAATGGGCATGTCGGCGGACCAGATCCAGTTCGCCTTCGACCTGGGCCTGCTGCATGACGTCGGTGTCTCCTCCACCCGCACCCACCGGCACCTGGTGCAGGAGTTCGACTGGGCTGGGTCCCAGGTCCATGCGCGCGTGGGCCATGGCCTGCTCAAGGACTTTCCGCCCCTGGCGCCGATGGCGGCTCCCATCTACTACCACCACACCCGCTGGGACCAGATGATCGCCGAAGGGGTCGACCCGGAGGTGCGCCGCTGGGCCAACCTCACGCTGCTGGCCGACCGGGTCGACTCCCTGGCCGCGCCGTTCTACGCGAGCGCAAAGGTACTGCAGCATCGCAACGCCATTCGGGCGGAGATCGAGCGGCGCAGCGGGACCTACTTCGACCCCGACCTGGTGGCCGTGTTCCTGCAGCTGTCCGCGCACGAGGCGTTCTGGCTGCGGCTCGAGCCCGGCGCCCTCGAGGCCTTCATGGACGCGATGCTGGCGCTGGGGCGCCCGGTGGCGGCCACCCACGCCGAGCTGCTGCAGCTGGCGGGAATCTTCGCCGACATTGTCGATGCCAAGAGCCCCTTCACCGCCACCCACTCCCGGGGAGTCGCCCGGGTGGCCCGCCGCCTCGGCGAACACCTGGGCTTCGACGCGCGCCATTGCGACGAACTGGAAATCGCCGGCCTGCTGCACGACCTGGGCAAGCTGCGGGTGCCCGACGACATTCTGGAAAAACCCGCCCCCCTCGACGAAAACGAGCGCATGTCGATCAATGCCCACAGCTTCGAGACGCTCCAGATCCTGCAACGCATCCACGGCTTCGAGGACATCGCTGCTTGGGCCGCCAACCACCACGAGGCGCCCGGCGGCACCGGCTACCCCTTCGGTCTGGACGGTGCGGCCCTTCCCCTGGAGGCGCGCATCATGCGCGTGGCCGACATCTTCCAGGCCATGGCCCAGGACCGCCCCTACCGGCCCGGCCTGTCGCGGGAGGCGCTGGACACGTTCATGCGGGAGCAGGTCGCGCGCAACGGCGTTGATGCGCAGGTGACAGACCTGGTCCTGGCCCACCTGGACGAGATGATTGCCGTGGCGCGGCAGCCGGTCCCGGCCTGACTTGTGTTGTCTGCGGGCCCTCTGCGTGCCCTCTGCAGGCTCTCCTCGCCCCGCCCTCGCGTGCCCGGGTAAGGCCCGCAAGAAAGTGTTCACTTCCCGCCAATCGATCCGGAGTCGGGGCGGCCTTGCGCCACAATCCTGCTCAGCAATAGCAGGAGAGACGCTCGATGGGACGCCCAGCAGGAACGGGTCATTCCAAGACACGGCCGTTCATCGCCGCGGCGGCCGCGGCCATCGCGCTTCTGGCGGCCGCCTGCAGCCCGCCGGCCGAGAGCGCTTCCGCCACCCCGGCCGTCACCACCCTGGCACAGGCGCCTCAACGGAGCCTCGCGCCGGCCACCCCGCCCAAGGCCGTCAAGGCTGGATTGAAGCCACTCACCGGCTTCGAGAAATGCCGCGAGTTCTTTCCTCCCGGTGACCTCCCCCGGCTGCCCCAGGCGCGGCTGGATCAATCGCGCGACCTGTGCTACGAGGCCTTCGCCATCCTCCACTCGGGCCAGAGCAAGACGCCGGTCTTCGCCGTCCAGCGCCTCACCCGCGAGGTGCTGGAGGACGCCGCCGACGAAAAACGCGGCAACCGTTTCTTCGCCGATGCCCGGCTGCCCTCGCGGGAGCGCGCCACCCTCGAGGACTACAAGGGCTCCGGCTTCGACCGAGGGCACATGGCCCCCGCGGCCGACATGCCCACCGCCGCGGCCAACGACCAGTCTTTCAGCCTGGCCAATATGGTTCCCCAGGCGCGCATCAACAACCAGCGCACCTGGGCCGGCATCGAGAAGGACACCCGCCGCTATGTGCGCCGGGCCAGTGGCCCGGTCTACGTCTTCACGGGGCCGGTGCATGCGGCCAACCCGGCCTCGGGCTCGCTGCGCACCATCGGCCCCGGCCGCGTCTGGGTGCCGACCCACCTGTTCAAGCTGGTGTACGACCCCGCCACGAACCGGGCCTGGGCGCACTGGGTGGAGAACACCGACGAAGCGCGCGCCGGCAAGCCCATCACCTACCGGGAGCTGGTGGAGCGCACGGGCATCGAGTTCCTGCCGGGGTTCGAGTCGGGGCCGTGACGCGGCGTGGGGACGCGGCGTGGGGGCGGGGCGGGGCGGGTTCTATACTGGCCATATTGACCTTCACGCCCGCATGAACTCCCCTGAAACCACCGTCTGGCAAGGCCGCAGCTCCCAATGGGTCAACTTCCCTGCCTTCCTCCTCTGGGGGGTGCTGGCGCTCACGGTGGTGCTCATTCCGGTGTCGATCGGCGTGGTACTCTGGCGCTACCTGGACGTGCGCTTCCAGGAATATGAGCTCACCACCGAGCGGCTCAAGCTGCACACCGGCGTCCTGAGCAAAAGCACCAGCGAGATCGAGCTGTACCGGGTGACCGACACCCAGTTCGAGCAGCCCTTCTGGCTGCGCCTTGTCGGTCTGGCGAACATCGTCGTCATCTCCTCCGACAAGATGTCGCCCACCACGCAGATCCGGGCCGTGGCCGGCGCGCGCGAGCTGCGCGAGTCCTTGCGCAGCCTGGTGGAGGCGCGCCGCAGCGCCAAGGGTGTGCGAGTGTCCGAGCTCGAGTGAGGCCCGGACTTCGACTGGCGCACGCGCAGCCAAAACGGCAGGCAGACCGGCCGGCACTTCAGCCAGCCACCTCCCCAATCCCGCAGTTCCCCGAGGCAGGCGCTCCCCTCGTCTCGTGATGCCCCCTGGGTTTCGGGTAAACCCCGAATCTCGTCACCCTCAAATTGTTAACAATCTGTTTGTTACTCAAATTCATCATGAAAAAGATCCTTTCTGAAGTCACCGGCAGCGTCTGGAAAGTCATGGCCCAACCCGGGCAGGCCCTGCAGGCGGGGGACACGATCCTGGTCGTCGAATCCATGAAGATGGAAATCCCCGTGACCTGCGAGCAGGCGGGCACCCTGCGCGAGGTCTTCGTCGCCGAAAGCGAAATGGTCCAGGAAGGCCAGTGGCTGGCCACACTGGACTGAGGGAGCAAGCCAGATGAACAACGCCGATCTGGGCGCCCTGCCCCTGCAGGACTGGGAAAGTGCGGTGGCCTTCCGCCTGTTCGCCGACCAGGAGACCCCCACCCTCACGGTGCCCGAGCAGATTGCCGCCCGCGTGGGCGAACGCATCCTGGACAACCGCCTCATGCCCGGCGCGCGCATCGGCGAGCAGGAGCTGGCCGACGAATTTCATGTGAGCCGCGGCCCTGTCCGGGATGCCCTGCGCATCCTCGAACGAGAAGGCTTGGTCACGCTGCTGGCGCGTCGAGGCGCCATCGTCACCGAGCTGAGCGCGCAGGAACTGCAGGAGCTGATGGAAATCCGCGCCGGCCTGTTTGAGGTGGCCCTGCGCAAGCTGGTCGAGGCACCCCACCCGCACTTCCTGCCCCTGCTACGCCACGGCACCCAGCGTCTGCTGGAACTGGCGGCCCAGGACGAAGACGGTCCGTCGTACGCGGAGACCACCTACCGCCTCCTGATCGTGGTCACCCGCCTGGCCGGCAATCGCCGCCTGCAGCGGATGCTCACCTCGATCTCGCTGCAGACCCTGCGCTATTCCAAGCTGGGTCTGGCCACACCCGCCCGGCGCAAGCAGTCGGCCACGCTGTGGGCCAAGGCCTTGCGCGCCCTGGAAAAGGGCGACCTCGACGCCGTGGTCCGCCTGACCCGCCAGCGCATCGACGAGTCTGCGCAGGAAGCCCTGCGCACCCTGGGCGAACGCGAGAACCGCAAGGGAAAAAGCAAGTGACCCCACCTGGCAATTCCGCCCCCGGGCCGGGTCCCCTGCAGGGCCTTCGGGTCATCGAGATCTGCAACACCATCGCAGGCCCGGCTTGCGCGCGCCTGCTGGGCGACTTCGGTGCCGACGTCATCAAGATCGAGCCCCCCGAGGGTGACCCGGTGCGCCAGATGGGTCAATTCGTCGGCCCTGTGTCGCTCTATGCCGCCTCGATCCTTCGCAACAAGCGCTCGGTGGTCCTGGACCTCAAGTCACCGCAAGGCCATGCCGCGGCGCTGGCACTGATCGACACCGCGGACATCCTGGTCGAGAACAACCGGCCGGGCGTGATGGAGCGACTCGGCCTGGGCTACGAGGTGTTGAGCCAGCGAAATCCCGGCCTGGTGATGGTCCGCATCAGTGGCTTCGGGCAGACAGGCCCCTACGCCGAACGTCCCGGCTACGGCGCCATCTGCGAAGCGGTGGGCGGGGTTCGCCACATGACGGGCGACCCCGACCGACCGCCCGCGCGGGTCGCGCTGGCCACCACCGACTACCTCTCGTCGGTCCATGCCGCCTTCGGCGCCATGGCGGCCCTGCGTGAGCGTGATCGGAGCGGCCGGGGCCAGGTGGTGGATGTGGCGCTTTACGAGACCGCCTTCACGCAGATGGAACCCATCGTGCCGGCGTTTGAAAAGCACGGAACGATCCCCAAACGCGAGGGCCCCAACCTGCCCCGGATGGCGCCCAACAGCCTCTACCCCACACGTGACGGTGGGTACGTGCTGATTGCCGCCAACAGCAATCCGACCTGCGAGCGATTGGTGCGCCTGATGCAACGAGAAGATCTGCTCCAAGACCCGCGCTTCGCCACGATCCGATCCCGAGGCGAGCCCGAACACGCACGCGCCCTGGACGCCGAAATCAGCGCATGGTCTCGCCAGTTCGAGAGCGCGACGCTGGAAAAGATGCTGCTGGACGCCGAGGTGCCCAGCTCGCGCGTGAACACCATTGCCGACATCTACGAGGACCCGCACTTTCGCGCGAGAGACATGCTGCAGCAGGTGCCACACCCGGAAATCGGCCACACGACGCAGATCGGCATCGTGCCGCGCCTGTCGGCCACACCCGGGCAGATCCGGCACACCGGCCGCGCGCTCGGCGCGGACACGGATGCCGTCCTTTCCACACTGAACCGATAAATCCAACCCAAACAGGAGACAAACCCATGGCGCTCGATCGTCGTCAACTGCTGGCTGCCGCGTGCGCCGCTCCCCTCGCTTCCTTCGCGCCTGGCGCATCCGCCCAATCGGGCTGGAAGCCCGGTGACCGCGTGAGCTACATCCTCGGCGTCACGCCCGGGGGTTCGGTGGACATCTACGCCCGGGGGGTGCAGGAAACCCTCAGCCAGATGAACCTGCTCAATGGGCAGACGATGATCATCGACTACAAGCCCGGTGGTGCAGGGATCATCTCCCTGCAGGCACTGGCCAAGACGGCTGGCACCGGACTGGGACTGGGGACCTTCCACACCAGCACGCTGGTGGCCATTGGCGCCGGCATGCTGAAGGCCGACCTGCGGGAGTACCCACCCGTGGCGATGCTGGTGGAGGAGACGCAAATGGTGGCGGTGCGCGCGGACTCCCCGATCCGCAACGCGCAGGACATGGTCGCCGCGCTGCGCAAGGACCCGACCTCGCTGAAGATCGGGGTCGCCCCCTCCCTGGGGTCAGGCACCCACCTCTCGATCGCCAAGCCGCTCAAGGAGGCAGGCGTCAACATCAAGAGTCTCACCGTCGCCCCCTTCAAGGCGTCCAGCGAGAGCATGGTGGCGCTTCTGGGGGGTCACATCGACGTGATCTCGGCCACCGCACCGGTCATCATGCCCCAGGTGGCCGCTGGCAAGGTGCGGGCCATCGCCTCCGCCTCGCCCACGCGCGGAAGCGGCGCGCTGGCACAAGTGCCCACCTGGCGCGAGCAGGGAGTCGCTGCCGACTTCGTCACCTACAACGGCCTGCTCCTGGGCCCGAACGCGACGCCGGCCCAGATCGCCTTCTGGGAGGACGCGCTGCGCAAGGTTTCGCAGAATCCGGCATGGCAGGCCCTGGTCGACAAGAACGGAGGCCGGCCGGTGTTCCGCAATGCAGCCGAATCCATGCAGTACATGGTGAGCGAGCAGCAGTCCATCACGGCCCTCGTGCAGGAGATGGGACTGGTGGCCAAATGACCGGGGCACCGCCACGGGGCCCCACCGTCCGTCACCCACTCCGCTTCGAGCCGGCAGGCGCCTGGGAAGCCGAACTGCGCGAGTTGGCCTTGCGCCGCCAGCAGGCGCTGGCCATGGGCGGCCCTGAAGCCCTGGCCAAGCTCCACGCGAAAGGGCACATGGACGCCCGCCAGCGCATTGCGCGTCTGGTCGATGAGGGCAGCTTCCAGGAAATGGGCTGCACCGCAGGCAAGGGGCACTACGACGCACAGGGGCGGTTCACCCATCTGGACCCGAGCAACAGCGTCACCGGGACGGCTCGCATCGCAGGCCGCAAGGTGGCCCTGCATGTGGACGACTTCAGTATCCGCGCCGGCTCCTCCGAAGCGTCCGTCGCTGACAAATGGATCTACATCGAGCGGCTGGCGCTGGAACTGCGGATGCCGCTGGTACGCCTGGTGGATTCCGCCGGAGGCAGCGTCAAACTCCTGATGCAGCTGGGCGGCACCAAGATCCCGGGCTACAGCACCTGGATGGCCGACGACCTGCTCAAGACGGTGCCGGTGGTCGGCGTCGCCCTGGGCTCCTGCGCAGGCCTGGGGGCCATCAAGGTCGTCTCCTCGCACTTCTCGGTCCTGGTCAAGGGCCAGGCCCAGGTCATGGCGGCCGGCCCTCACGTGGTGCGGCAGGCCTACGGGCAGGACATCGACAAGGACGAACTGGGCGGGGCGGGCGTGCACCGCCGCAGCGCCATCGTGCACAACGAGGCCGAGAGCGAGGAAGACGCGCTGGCACAGGCGCAGCGCTTCCTCTCCTACCTCCCGCGCAGCGTCCATCACCTGGCGCCCACCCTCACGCCGCAAGACGACCCGCAGCGCGCGGACGACTGGCTCAAGGACGCGATCCCGAAGGACCGCCGCAAGATCTACGACCCGCGCCGCATCCTGGCCAGCGTGTTCGACCTGGGGTCGGTGTTCGAAATCGGCCGATTCCAGGGCGGCTCCGTCATCACGGCCCTGGCCCGCCTGAACGGCATCCCGGTCGGCGTGATCGCGAACGACCCCAAGGTGCAGGGCGGCGCGATGACGGTGCAGGCGGCCTGGAAGATGGAGCGCCATGTCCGTCTGTGCAGCCAATTTGGCCTGCCGGTCGTGAACCTGGTGGATCAGCCGGGCAATGCCACCGGCCTGGAGGCCGAACTGGCGGGCACCCTCCTGGGCGCCACGCGCGTGGGCCAGGCGGTCAATGAGTGCGTCTCGCCCTGGGTGTCGATCATCATCCGCCGCTGCTTCGGCATGGCGGGCGCCATGCATGCCCCCCAACGGGGTCACGCGCTCAATCACCGTTTCGCCTGGCCCTCGGGCCGCTGGGGCTCGATCCCGATCGAAGGTGGCGTGATGGCCGCCCACAAGGCGGAGATCGAGTCCGCGCCCGATCCGACCGCCAAGCGGCTGGAGCTGGAGGCCCACTACCTCAATCTCACCTCCCCGTTCAGGACGGCGGAGAAATTCGGCATCCTCGACATCATCGATCCGCGCGAGACACGCGGCATCCTGTGCGACTGGGTCGAGGACGCATGGGCCCGCGTCCAGGCAGACCGGGCAGCACGCGTCGGCTGATCAAAGCGCCAGCAGGAACTCCACGCTCTCCCGCGCGCCCGCCTGGACCTTGCGGCGCCCGCGGGCAGGCGAATGACTTGCCCGCAGGTGGGAAATCGGCCGCCGGTTAAGCTTGGAGGCTAGGGATCGAGGCCGGCCGGGAGACGCAGGCGCGATCCCGAACGATCCCGAGCGATCCCGAACGAGACCGAGCGAGACCGAGCGACAACGGAGACAAGAACATGAAGCAAGCCTTCCTCAGCGACCGTTCCCGCCTCAACATTTCCCGCCGTGGTATTTCCCGCCGTCAGTGGCTCGCCCAGGGCGGCGCGCTGCTCGGCGCCGCTGCCGCACCGGCTGCCTGGGCCCAGGGCGCCCCGGCCACCGGTACGCCAATCCGCATCTTGGTCGGCGCCTCGCCCGGCGGCTCCACCGATACCCTGGCCCGCGCGGTCGGCACCGAGATGGGCCGCATCCTGGGCCGGCAGGTGATCGTCGAGAACCGCGCCGGCGCGGGTGGCAACCTCGCTGC
>JACCDZ010859010.1_pt1 | contig 58148 bp, 51 predicted proteins | sample 7449551 | NCBI WGS metagenome assembly JACCDZ01 (sample SAMN15323452, study PRJNA562643) | freshwater metagenome | isolation source: river surface water | place: USA:Blue River Watershed | collected 2017-08-18 | reverse complement strand
TTTGCCGCCGATGACAGTCACAAATTTGTCAACGGCATCCTCGATAAAGCAGTCAAACTACTGCGGCCAAATTGATGGAGAGCCGGCGAAAGTCGGCTTTTTTATGCACGAATTTGAACTGATTGCCCAATGTTTCAGCCAATCCGGCCGTGCTCGCACGGACGTGCCTATTGGTGTCGGCGACGATGGCGCTGTGATCCAAGTCCGCGACGGTTTTGATCTTGTCGTAACCACCGATACCATGGTGGAAGGTGTCCATTTTTTCCCTGATGTAGATCCACGTGCGCTTGGCCACAAATTAGTTGCGGTTAATGTCAGTGATTTAGCTGCCATGGGCGCTGAACCCTGTTGGTTATCTCTAGCCTTGACCTTACCGAAGGTTGATACCCCGTGGTTGCAGGCATTTGCGGAGGGGCTGAGTGAAACAGCCGATTACTACAATTGTCAGTTAGTCGGTGGTGATACTACGCGTGGGCCGTTGACGTTAACACTGAGTGCTAAAGGGATTGTGCCTCGCGGTAAAGCCTTGACTCGCAGCAATGCTAAAGTAGGCGATTACATTTACGTGACTGGTACCTTAGGTGATGCGGCGCTTGGTTTGAAACTGGTGCAAGAACAGGTCGAAGTTAGTAAAAAACATCGTGCCCACATTTTGCAACGATTCCACTACCCAACTGCTCGAGTCGCGATTGGGCAAGCTCTTAGAAATATCGCCAGTAGTGCCATGGATATTTCTGACGGTTTATGTGGTGATTTACCACATATTCTCGCTCGCTCAAAAGTTGGTGCCATTGTCGATGTGGCGAAAATCCCGATGTCGCAAGCGCTTAAAGATAGTTGTGATTGGCAAGCCGCAATGCAGTGTGCACTGTCAGGCGGTGAAGATTATGAATTATTGTTTACTGTTCCTGAGAACAAGCGTGGCTCACTTGAGGTGCTATTATCGCCGTATGGTGTGCCGGTCACTTGTATCGGGCGGATCACTGGCGCTGCAGGTAAGCTTGAACTTCGTCATCTGGATCAGCCGTTTGTTTATCAACATCAAGGTTATGAACACTTCTAATGGCTGCGCATCCGTTTAATCTGGCAAAATGGCAACATTGGCTCGCTTTAGGGCTTGGCTCTGGTCTTGCGCCGAAAGCGCCGGGTACTTTTGGCACTCTAGCCGCAGTGCCTCTAGTCGTGTTACTTAGTTTTTACTCATCTTGGGTCGGAATTGGCTTTTTGCTCGGATTTTCGGTTCTGGCGGTTTATGTCTGCCAAGTGGTGACTGATGATATCGGGGTCGAAGACCATGGCGCTATCGTCATTGATGAAGTTGTTGGTTTTGCCATAACCATGTGGGCGGTGCCATTAGATTTCATTGATTTGTGTGTTGGCTTTGCGTTGTTCCGGTTGTTTGATATCGTCAAACCTTGGCCAATTCGTTGGTTCGATCGCAATATTCACGGTGGGCTAGGGATCATGTTGGACGACATTGTCGCCGGTATACTGGCTTGTGCGGTCTTGCATAGTGTATGGTTACCCTTTATTCATTGATCATTTTCTTTTCAGCAGGTTTTTATGCGCAAGGTCCTGTTATTTCTCACATCCTTTATGCTGTTCGCAGGTAGCGCATCCTCGCAAAGTCCCCAGTCAATTTACGATTACGATATTAAGCAATGGACAGCCGTTGATGGTTTGTCCAATAACTCAGTCCGTGCCATTACCCAAGACCGTTTAGGCTATTTATGGGTTGGGACCTTAGAGGGCTTGAATCGATTTGATGGTCAACGCTTTGAAAGTTTTTCAACCAAACAGAATAAGCAATTGATTGGCAACGCTATTACTCATTTATTTACCGATAAACAAGACTATATTTGGGTCGGGACTATGTCTGGTTTATCTGGACTTAATCCAGCGACACTGAAGTTTGACCGCTTTCCGATCCTCGGTGAAGTAACTGATATCGCCCAAGTTAGTGAACATGAAATTTGGGTCGCGGCTGATAACTTATTTCGAGTCAAGGACAACATCGTCAGCCGAGTCGAAGAGGTGAAGGAGCCTGTCAGTCAAATCCTGGTAACACCCGAGCATATTTGGGTCACCAGCAATAAATTCTTATACAAACTTGACCATAACGGCCATTTAGAGAAGTTGCCATTAGCCGCCGATATTGCGCAGCATCCAATCTATGATTTGCAGTGGGAAGACGGCAGCATTCATCTCGCAAGTGAGCAAGGCTATTTTCACGTTAGTGCCAAAGGCGAAGTTAAACGTTGCGATCTGCCCTCTGAACCAGGTCACGCCATCTATCAGTTGCATCACGATAAACAGGGCGGCGATTGGGCATCTGGTTACGACAAGTTATACCACCGTCATCAGGGACAAGATTGGCAAATTATTTCTCGCGATGAACTGGGAAGCTCAACTCGCTTTAGTGACATATTTGAAGACAACCGGCAAAACGTTTGGTTAGGAAGTTTTAGTGACGGCTTGTACCGTGCCTCTCGCGGCAAAATTAAGCGGATTTTAGGCCAGCAAAATCAAGAAATGATGGTGCGAAGTCTAGCCGCAAGCTCAGGTGGCGATTTAATCCTAACCACCACAGGGCGGATTGGTGTACTCGATAAACAATTTCAATACCGAGAACTGCCACTTGATAAATCATTGGCACTTGGCACCATTCAGGATTTACAACAAGTCGGGGACGAATGGTTATTAGCGAGTGACAGTGGTCCGTATCGCTACAACGCCACGACCGGAAGTTTACAGCCGTTAGTCCCGGAATTAATAGGCGTGAAAACTAAAGTCATCAAACCAAAACGACTTGGTGGTTATTGGGTAGCCACCAATCTTGGTTTATTTGAATATGTGAATTCGACTCTCAAACCTTTTATCACTCAATAGTGAATTTGAATCGACAGTTGTTACATACGTTGATGAAAAAGAAGATAAATTACTTATCGGGACCACCCGGGGTGCCTACCAGTTTGCCCAAGGCCGTTTAACCAGATTAGGGCTAGGTACACCGCTCTCCAATGGTTTCATTAGCGCCATGTTGGAGCTGAAAGACGGTACTTTATTGGTTGCAACGGTCGATGACGGATTATTCGTTCGCCATTTTAATGGCCAATGGACGGATGTTGATACGGCAAATGGATTACCATTTGAACCTATAGTCACTCTTTATCATCACGAGCAGAGTGGTTACGTTTGGGCGAGTACCTTAAAAGGCATTTTCCGGTTTCACCCTGCAGATATTCGCCATGGCGAAAACAACCAATCGGTCTTTGAGCAAGTGCTGACCCCTTATGATCGACAACTCGGCACTGCGCCAGGACGTTGCTGTAATGGCTCTGGGCATAGCAAGGTCGCATTTTGGCAAAATCAATTGTGGTACCCGACCCTAAAAGGATTGGTGTCGGTGCCAGTCTCATTGAAGGTTAACCGTGATGAGCATAATATTCCATTAATTCAACAGGTTGTAACTAATCAGATTTATGCTGTGTTGCCAGAACAAAAACGCTTAGTGTTAGAAACCGGTGAGCGCAACTTCAGTATCCACTACACTGAAATTGATTTCCTTAAGCCATTGTCTTTAGAGTTTCGTTATCAATTGCAAGGGTTTGATACCACTTGGCATCAAGTGGGTTCCAGACGTGAGGCGATTTACACCAATTTGCCGCCAGGTACATTCCAATTTGTCTTACAAAGTCGTAGCTACAACCAAAACTGGGAAGTCGCAGGGCAAAATAGTTTAGAAATTGTAGTGCCACGACGTTTTGATGAAACCGTTATTTATCGTGGACTCTGGCTGCTATTGGCACTGTTTGTGTTATACGGCATTGTTTGGTTATTGCGGCGTAATAATCAAAGTCGAGAGTATGAATTGACCAAGCTGGTGAAGCAGCGGACTTTGGAGCTAGAAAACTCCAATATTCGGTTAAATGAACTCAATGAGCAGCTTTCGCATTTAACTTTAAAAGATACCTTGACTGGCCTACGCAACCGTCGGTTTATGTTTGAACAGCTGCCGAAAGATATCGAGCATTACCAACGTAACCGCGAATCGATGCTGGCGCAAAACAAATGTATTGCCCTTATCCATCTTGATTTGGATAACTTTAAAGGGATTAATGACAAATACGGCAATAGTGCAGGCGACAGTTTGTTACAGCAAATCAGTGGCTTACTCATTCGCGAAACCCGTGGTTCGGATTACGTGGTCCGCTATGCCGGCGAAGAATTTATGTTGGTATTACGTGACGTACCGCAGGATCTGGTTCGGGAATTTGCCGTGCGTCTGAACGAGTTAATTAGCGGTGACAGTTTTATGCTGCCGGACGGGCGCGTGGTGCCTGTTAACTGTTCGGTTGGTTATTCGGTGTATCCGTTAGAGCTTTTAGGTGGCCAGCTCATTAGTTGGGAAGTGTCGTTGCAGCTTGCGGAACTTGCGTTATTCCATGTGAAGCACAATGGTCGAAATGGCGTTGCTACCATCGCGTTTGATCAGCAAGTTGATGCGTTTGAGTTTGAAGACTCCAATCATATCGAAGCTCAGGTTGAAAAGTTCTTGGCCGATGGTGTGGCGTGGTTTGAGTTAACGCGGATGCGCAAAGAACCACAATAGCCGGTTATGTCTCAGCTGTGTTGATGAGCGTCAGTCGATTCAACCACTGCGGCTTGGTGAAATCCATAGCAATAAAAATTCCAGCTTAAGCTGGAATTTTTATAAGAATCAATAATTAAAAATATGCTTATTTTGCGATGAAGTTGGCAATCTGACGGCTAATGCCTGCACTATTCAATCCAAGTTCTGCATACAGCTCATCTTGAGTGCCATGGCGAATAAACTGGTCTGGTAAACCCAAATTCAGCACACGATAGTTCAGTTGTAAGGCTGCAATCGCTTCATTGACTGCTGAGCCCGCGCCGCCGGCTATGGCGTTGTCTTCAAGTGTCACTATCAGTTGATGTTCGGCTTGTAGCTGCTGTAAAAGCGCCAAATCTAAAGGTTTCACAAATCGCATATCGACCAAAGTTGCGTCTAGCGCTTCAGCAACAGGGATTGCTTGTTGTAATAAAGTGCCGAAGGCCAAAATAGCCACCGCTTTGCCTTGTAGAACGACTTTCGCCCGACCAATAGGGTAGTCGGTCATGTGTTGTTCCGGCGCGACACCCGTTGCGCTACCGCGTGGATATCGAACTACCGCAGGACCTTTATGCTGATAACCAGTAAATAGCATCTGCCGGCATTCGTTTTCATCCGAAGGTGCCATGATGAGCATGTTTGGAATACAGCGCAGGTAACTCAAGTCAAAGGCGCCTTGGTGAGTTGCACCATCGGCACCGACTAAGCCCGCGCGATCGACAGCAAATAAAACATCGAGGTTTTGTAGCGCGACATCATGGATCACTTGATCATAACCGCGTTGTAAAAAACTTGAGTAAATTGCTACCACCGGTTTTAAGCCTTCAATCGCCAAACCTGCCGCTAAAGTCACCGCGTGTTGTTCGGCGATGGCGACATCAAAATAACGATCTGGGTAAGTTTTCGAGAACTGAACGAGGTCAGAGCCTTCGCGCATCGCCGGCGTAATACCTTGCAGTTTTGGATCTTGGGCAGCCATATCGCAGATCCACTGGCCGAAGATATTTGAAAAACTCGGGCGGCCAGCTTTTTTGGCTGGTTGTGCTTGTGCTGTTGGGTCGAACTTACTTACTGCATGATAACCAATTGGATCTTGCTCAGCTGGCGCGTAGCCCTTGCCTTTTTTGGTAACGACATGCAGCAATTGTGGGCCTTTTAGCTGACGCATATTGCGAATCGTATCAACCAAATTCACCACGTCGTGACCATCGATAGGACCGATGTAATTAAACCCTAGTTCTTCAAAGAAAGTGCCTGGTGTGACCATGCCTTTAAAATGTTCTTCGGCTCGGCTGGCTAATTCATGAAGTGGTGGCACACCACTTAAAATACGTTTCCCGCCTTCACGCAAACTGGTGTAGAAGTTACCCGAGAGGATCCGAGCAAAATAACGATTCAGCGCACCGACGTTTTCAGAAATTGACATTTCGTTGTCATTTAAAATGACCAACATATCTGGACGTACTTCGCCAGCATGGTTCATCGCCTCAAACGCCATACCCGCGGTGATAGCTCCATCGCCAATCACTGCGACTACTTTGCGATTGGCTTGTTCTTGCCGAGCGGCAATAGCCATGCCGAGCGCCGCACTAATTGACGTGCTCGAATGGCCGACTGTCAGTGTATCGTATTCACTTTCTTCGCGGCATGGAAATGGGTGAAGGCCGTCTAATTGCCGAATAGTCGGCATCTTCTCACGACGACCGGTCAGGATCTTATGCGGATAAGCTTGGTGACCTACATCCCAAATCAAGCGGTCAAATGGTGTGTTGTAGACATAATGTAATGCCACAGTTAGTTCTATCGTGCCAAGACCCGATGCGAAATGGCCGCTACTTTGACTCACGCATTGCAATAGATAGCTTCGCAGCTCATCACTTAATTTAGGCAGTTGCTCTTGCGGCAATTGGCGTAAATCAGCCGGGAGATTGGCTTTGGCTAATAAAGGGTAATCAGAAATATCGAGCGCCATTGTCTAAACCTTGGTCAAAAACTGCGGGCAATTACGTAATGAGCAAAAGCGCTCAACTCAGAAGTGTCATAAGGTAGCACAGAAAGTGCCTCTTTGGCTTCTGCTAACAACATTTGGGCTTTGGCTTTTGCTGCATCTAGCCCTAATAATTTGGGGTAAGTGGCCTTGTTTGCTTCCAGATCTGAGCCTTGTGGCTTACCAAGGGTCGCAGTGTCACCTTCAATGTCGAGAATATCGTCCTGAACTTGAAAAGCTAAACCCAGCGCACGGGCGTACGTAATCAACGCCGCGAGTTCATCGGTATTGGTTTTACCACTGCATAACCAGCCAAACCGTACTGAAGTTTCAATTAAAGCACCAGTTTTAAGCTGATGCATATTCTCAAGGGCTGCCAAAGTCATCGCTTTATTGGTGTGGGCTAAATCGATCGCTTGGCCACCGCACATCCCATTATAACCGGAATGCAATGCAAGTTGTTTGACGAGCTCCAGCTGAGCATAAAGGCTCACTTGTTGATATGGGTGACTACAGAGCAATTCAAAGGCAAGAGCTTGTAACGCGTCACCGGCCAAAATGGCAGTCGCCTCGTCAAATGCTTTATGACAGGTTGGCTTACCACGGCGTAAATCATCGTCGTCCATTGCCGGTAAATCGTCATGGATCAACGAGTAAGTATGCAAACATTCGATAGCGGCAGCCGGACCATCTAAATCGACCAGACTAGCGCCCAGCATTTGGCCAACGCTATAGACCAAAAATGGCCGTACCCGTTTACCCCCAAGCAGCAGACTGTAGCGCATGGCCTCAAGTAATTTGGCATCAGTGATAGGTCGGGAAGCCAAAGCGTCCGTCATGAACTGTTCAACGCGTTGTTGGCAATGAGGAAGACTGGCCAGCAATTTATTCGTCCTGAGTTTGGCTAAATGACTGAAGTTGTTCGCCATTTGGCTGTTGAAGCAAAATTTGCACCTTTTGTTCGGCACTTTGTAATTGCTGTTGGCTTAAGCGTGACAATTGCACACCACGTTCGAACTGCAGCAATGCTTGGTCAAGCGATAAGTCGCCTTGCTCCAGCTGTTGCACGATATTCTCGAGTTCGCGGAGATTTTGCTCAAATTGCTGTGGTTCTGGCTGCTTTTTGCTCATTGGAGGCCTCGTGCACTTTTGAGCGCAAAGTTACCTCAGCTAACGCTATGGGTCAATCAGATTGCCGCGCCACGATGGAAAAAAGCAGCTTGGGTGAAAAAAAATTAACTAAAAAAAGACGTTGGTCGATAACTCTCGGTAAGCTAAGCTAAAAGTGCCAAGCATAGTAGTAACAGCAGGAGAGAAATTGTGGATTTAGCAACCGTCATTGGTTTGGTCGCGACTATCGGTATGATGGTTTGGGCCATGTACTTAAGCGCCGCCGGTAACCTTGTCATGTTCTACGACTTTGTGTCGATCGTTATCGTGTTTGGTGGCAGTTTCACTGTGGTATTTATGAAATTTACCTTAGCGCAATTAGCAGGTTCAGCCAAAGCTGTTGGTAAAGCATTCATGTTCAAGATGGAGTCGCCAGAAGAACTGATTGAAAAAGCTGTGCAGCTTGCCGATTCTGCGCGCAAGGGCGGATTTTTGGCGTTAGAGGAAGCCGAAATACCAAATGCATTTATGCAAAAGGGCATCAATATGCTAGTCGATGGTCATGATGCCGACGTCGTTCGCGGAACCCTCGAGAAAGATATCGACCTCACCTATGAACGGCATGGCATATACATCTCACTTTACAAGCAACTTGGTGACTTAGGACCAGCAATGGGCATGATCGGAACCTTAATTGGTTTGGTTGCGATGTTAGCAAACATGTCGGATCCAAAGTCGATAGGACCATCAATGGCTGTTGCGTTGTTAACAACGTTGTATGGTGCATTACAAGCAAACTGTTTGTTTATGCCGCTTGCCGATAAAATGTCGATCCGCAACGAAGAAGAGAAAAATAATAATTTATTGATCCTTGATGCCATCATGGGCATTCAAGATGGTCAAAACCCGAAAGTCATCGAAGGTATGCTTCGCAACTACTTAATGGCGAAAAAACGCGAAGTTAAAACGGAAGGGGAATAGCACATGGCCGGATGTCCTAAGTGCCCGCCGCCCGGGCTACCTGCTTACATGGGAACATTTGCTGACTTAATGTCACTTTTGATGTGCTTCTTTGTGTTGTTGTTGTCATTCTCAGAGATGGATGTACAGAAATTTAAGCAAATCGCCGGTTCCATGGCGTTTGCCTTTGGTGTGCAAAATAAAATCGAAGTTAAAGATATACCTAAAGGTACCAGTGTCATCGCGATGGAATTTCGACCAGGCCGGCCTGATCCAACGCCAATCGATACCATTCAACAGCAAACTATCGACATGACCCAACAAACCTTGGAGTTCCAAGCTGGGGAAGAAGATTCGCAAGGTGGTCGTCAAGAGCAACGAGAAGACAAAACGGGTGGCGCCAGTGACAGTACTGATGAGCAATCAGCTGCTCCGACAGAAGCACAAACTGCTGAGATGAAAGAGCAAACCAATGACATGCTGAAGAAAATTGCTGAGCAAATGCAGGAGCAGATTCAAGATGGAGCTATTGAATTAGAGTCACTGGGTCAGCAAATTATTATTCGCATTCGGGAAAATGGCTCTTTCCCATCGGGCTCAACATTTTTACAACCACGTTTTAAACCGATAGTGCAACAAATCGGAGCGATTTTAAAAGACATTCCCGGCGAAATTACTGTGACAGGGCATACCGATAATGACCAAGTTTCAGATGAATTGAACAGTAACAATTGGGAGTTGTCGGCTAAACGTGCAGTTTCAGTGGCTGTTGAGCTCATGTCGGGAACTGGCCTTGATAAAAATCGATTAGTGGTAGTTGGGCATGCCGATACGCGGCCTTTAGTGCCAAATAATACCGAGCAAAATCGCCGACGCAATCGTCGTGTTGAGATTTCTATTATGCAAGGTAAGGCTAAAGAATCTGCGCCTATTGAGCTTAGACAGCCCAGCGGAAATTAGGTTGTTCTTCTTCGCTCAGAACAGCGTGGCCTGCTGTAATAATCAGCACTAGCGCTAAGGTCGATAAAATTTTACGGGCGCTGTATAATCAGCGCCCGTTTTTTTGATAAGTCAGCGCCATGATCGAATTTATTGTCAAACTTCACCCAGAAATTTCTATCAAAAGTAAGTCGGTGCGCAAGCGTCAGACCATGCTGCTTGAGCAAAACATCAAAACCATCTTGCTCAGAATTGACCCTGCGGTTGAAGTGCACAATCTGTTTGACCATTTGACGGTTCGGTTAGACAAAACCGATTTGAACTTGCGAGATCAAATGGTTGAGCACCTGCAATGTATACCGGGGATTGTGCAATTTGCGCAGATGGAATCTGCGACATTTACCGATCTACACGATATTTTTGAGCAAGTGCTTGCACTCTACCGTCCGCAACTAGAGCATAAATCGTTTTGTGTGCGGGTGCGTCGTCAAGGCAATCATCCTTTTACCTCAACAGAAGCCGAGCGTTATATTGGCGGCGGTTTAAATCAACATATTGCATCGGCGAAAGTGCAGTTACACAAACCAGATGTCACTGTGCAACTGGAAATCCGTAAAGAACAACTCATCATGAAAACCAACATCTATCAGGGGATGGGGGGCTTTCCACTTCCGAGCCAGGGTGATGTGTTGTCATTAATTTCTGGTGGTTTTGACTCTGCAGTTGCCAGTTATTTGATGATTAGAAAAGGTCTGCGTACCCATTATTTGTTTTTCAATTTGGGCGGTGCCGCGCACGAAACTGGTGTTCGGCAAATGTCGTTTTACTTGTGGCAAAAATTTAGCTTGTCGCACAAGGTCAAGTTTGTTTCGGTAGATTTTGCCCCAGTAGTGACGGAAATACTCACTAAAATTGACTCAGGCTTGATGGGCGTGGTGTTAAAACGGATGATGATGCGCGCAGCGACCACTGTCGCTGAAAGTTTGAATATCAAAGCGGTGGTAACCGGTGAAAGTATTGGTCAAGTTGCCAGCCAAACCATCGCCAACTTAAATGCTATCGACCGAGTTACCGATATGCTGATTTTGCGGCCATTAATTTATCAAGATAAACAAGAAATCATCGATATGGCACGCGCCATCGGCACCGAAGATTTGGCGAAAAGCATGCCGGAATATTGTGGGGTTATTTCGAAAAGCCCAACTATCAATGCCGTGATGGCTGATGTGGAAGCAGCGGAAGCCCGGTTTGATTTTGATATTTTAAAGCAAGTCAGTGAAGCCGCCAAAGTTTTGGATATTCGCACTGTTGAATACCAAGCAGACCAGCAAGTTGCAACGGTACAAACAGAGTCGGTGCTACCTGCAGGCGCTATTGTGATTGATATTCGGGCAAGTGATGAAGTGGATGATAAGCCTCTGCAGTTAAGCACTCATCAAATTATCGAACTGCCGTTCTTTAAATTGGCCAATGCGTTTGCGGAACTTGATCAACAGCAACAGTACTTTTTGTACTGTGAACGCGGCGTTATGAGCCGTCTGCAAGCGTTATTACTCGCAGAGCAAGGCTATCAAAACGTTGGTGTCTATAAAAAATCTTAATTGCTGCGTTGATTGCTTAAATTGAAAAGCGGTTTAATTATCTCAGCTTAAACATTTGTTATGCTGGGGTAATTAAGCTAAGCGTTTGATTTATTGTGCAAATGCTGGGCAATTCAAGCTGGTGTTGTAATCCTTGTTCGAGCAAATAGCCGCTGATATATGCGGCTTCCAGCGGACGGCGGTTTTTCACGTCTTGTAACATGGACGAGTAATTTTCCGCGGTTGTCGTCACCACAGCTGCAATTTTTTCTTTGATTTGCTCAGCGACAAAATCCTGACCTGAATGCTTAGCGACTAACAAAAACTCAGTCACTAACCTGTCGATCATCTCCTGATACTGAATGTCTGCTAGCGCGCCATTGCGCACATTGTGGATTGCCGTTAAAGAGTTAATGACGAGGTTTATCACTAATTTTTGCCATAAAAAAGGCATGATGTCAGGCACCACTTCGCAAGGTCCAAGCATTTGTTCAATCGCAAAAACGACAGAGTCCGCGTGATCTGGGGATGTTTGCTCTGCGACAAGTCTGCGCTGTGCAACTGGGTTCAGCGCGCCCAAAATGGTTTTGCCTTGTCCTGAGTGCACAACACGACGTGGTGTTGACTTATAAGCACCGTGAGTGGTGCTGGCAAACCATAGTCCTTGCTCAGCACTAAGCAGCGGGAGTACCTGCTCAATGGTGCCCATGCCGTTGTGACAAAGCACAATTTGCGCATCGTCGGTCAATCGGGGGAGGTACGTTTTCAGTGCATTTACCACGTCATAGGCTTTAACCGGGACCAGCAGTGTTTGGATTGGTGTGCTTGGTGACACTGCGCTCAGCAATATTGGATACTCTTGCTGGCCGGCACAAAAACTAAAGGCGAAACTTGCTGAAGAACTGCGTTTTGTAGATTGAGCTCTCAGTGCTAATTGCACTTTGGGCGAACCTTTTAACACGGCATTGGCCGCAGCCAGCAGGCCTATTGCACCACTGCCGACAATGGTCCATACCGGAACGACCATTTTCCGGTTCGTAGTGTCGGCAATTGGCTCATGTTGTGTGCTTTGCATTACCAAATCCTCGGTCTTGAAAACATATTACCTACTTGAGTAGTGCCGACTCTCGGTTGATATATGGCGCAATTAGTCGTACCCATAGCAGCAAAGCTAATAAGATCCCAGAATTGTCCGCAGCCCAATCCCACCAGTCGCCCATACGGTTGGTGAAGGTCGCTTGGGCTATTTCAACGGCGCCGCCATAGATCACTAACCCTAGCACTCCAAGCATTGTTTTTGTTGGATAACTGGCTTGCCAAAGCAGCATTAACCCGAGAAATATTAAATGATGCATGACTTTATCATTTGGCATCCAGGTTGACGGAATGCCACTGACATCTTTCATAAACCCAAAACTACAAACACCTACAGCAAAGTAAAACAGTGGACGGCAGAATTTAGGTTGCAGGCATTGCCGGATGATCTGTTGCATAAATTCCATATTTTGCGTTTAAGGTTGTTTGGTTTGTGAAAACATACAGAGCAGTTGGCTTTTTTGAGCTACTAACAAAAAAGCCAAGTTTACAATCGCTTATGATGCCAATATGTATCATGGAATGCTTTGTTGTACCGATTTTAGTTGGTAGTAGCACTAAAAATAACTAGTCTCTAAAATTTTTAAATTGGAATGGCTGGCCGAGGTTACTGGTGCGTACCAATTGCATGACAGCCTGTAAGTCGTCACGGTTTTTCCCGGTGACCCGTAATTCTTCGCCCTGAATTGCCGCTTGCACTTTTAAACCACTTTCCTTAATTAGTTTGACGATTTTTTTTGCGACTTCTTTGTCAATGCCCTGCTTAATTGCAATATGACGGGTAATGTATTTGCCGTGACGTTCTTCCTTTTCAATTTTGAAGCTACTGACGTCTAACTGAAGCTTACTCGCCTTGGTTGCGAAGATGTCGAAAAGTTGCATAACCTGCTGATCAGCCTCTGCCGTCAGTTCAATAGACTCTTTTTTAAATTCAATTTTGGCATCGACGCCTCGAAAATCATAACGGGTTTCAAGCTCGCGTTTGGCGTTCTCAACAGCGTTATTTGCTTGATTCATATCGATTTCTGAAACAATATCAAATGAAGGCATGGTGTGTTTATTTCCTTTATCAACTGAAGCGCCTAGTATAAACCAAACTTCAGAATGAGCAGAACATCTTCTGACACCAATCACCGAACAAATGGCAACTTTAATTGTTTTACAATGTACTCGAGAGTTACATACGCCAAAATTCAAAGGTTGACCAAGCCATGGTCATTCTTAATTTGTTGTCAGAGGCTTGATGTCGCTTTACCTTGCAGATTGGTTACAGTGCGAGAGTTGATAATTTAGACATCTAGATTTCTATTGACAATTAATCGGCGGCCGCTAAACTATGGCCGTTTTTGTTTTCAGGTGCCAGGCGACAGCTTGGTGAAACGGGAAACTGGTGACTGCTTAAGTTTGAGCTTGTGAACTTCAAATTGCTTGCATAGTCCAGTGCTGCCCCCGCAACGGTAAAACGATATGGCCAACGGCCTTGGGTGAATGACCACTGTCTTCGGATGGGAAGGTTTCACTCAACGAAATGTGCTTACACAAGCTTATTCGGTATTGTCAGCCCGGAGACCGGCCTGAAAATTTCTTTCACCCACAACACGCGGAGGGCGTGTTAAACGGAGTCCATATGTTGAAATTTTCAATGCTGACTTTAGCAATAGTCAGCAGCTATGCTATTGCCGATGACATCGAGCGCATCAGTGTTTACGCCAACCGTCAAAGCCAACCTATCAATGAAACCCTAACCAGTTTAACTGTGTTGGACCGCTCACAAATTTTAAAAAGCCAAGTTCGTGATTTACCAGCGTTACTGAATCTAGTTGCTGGCGTCAGTGTTGCAAGAAGTGGCGGACGTGGCCAATTATCAAGTGTGTTTGTTCGCGGCGGTAACTCTGGCCATACCCTGATTTTGCTTGATGGTGTTCGCATCGGCTCGGCAACTTTGGGCTACCAATCTTTGGCGTTAGTTCCACTTGAGCAAATTGAAAAAATTGAAATCATTCGTGGCCCTAAAGCGGCGTGGTATGGCTCAGATGCGTTGGCTGGTGTTATCGCCATTACAACGCGAAAAGATGATCGCACCGAACTTAATGTCAGTCTTGGTAGTTTTGGCCAAGCTGAGGCCAGTGTCGGTGGTAGCCTTAAACGTGATGACTTACGTTTATTTGCATCGATGGGAACTGCTCATGGTGATGGATTTTCGGCAACAACCAATGGCGACCCAGATCGTGATGGGTTTTCGCAACATTACTTAAAGCTGGGTGCTGACTATCAAACTGGACTCGGAATTTTTGGTTGGCAGTCGAATCTCAATACCGGCTTTTATGAGTTTGATACCAGCTGGGGCGGTGACCAAGCAGATACCCAACAGGACTCACACCAATTGAGTTGGCAGGGTGACATTCTTGGTACAACCCAGCAATTAAGAGTGTCCCGCAGTGTTGATGAAGACACAAGTTTTGGCGATGCTGTAGCGCGCAGTTTGTTTAAGACTGATCGCGATGAAGTTGATTATCAATTAAGTTATGAACTTGCAAGCGATTTAACCTGGTTGGTCGGCAGTAACTGGTATCAAGAGTCAGTGCAAAAAGATGCACCTAATTACAGCCAAGCAGAACGAACCAATCAAAGTCTATTTACTGGCGTTAGTTATCAGTGGCAGCAATGGTTGTTTGATAGTGCGGTAAGACGAGATTCTATCACTGGTTATGGTGCTGAAAACACTTATCAATTAAGTGGCGGTTACCAGCTGACGGATGCAATAACGCTGCGTTTAAGTCAAGGGACTGGTTTTAAAGTCCCAACGTTTAATGAATTGTATTGGCCGCAGTATGGGAATCCGTTGTTAAAGCCTGAGCTTTCTCGTTCGCGAGAGTTAGGGCTTGATTATCAACAAGGCGCTTGGACGGTAAACCTGACCGGTTTTGACCGGGATTTGACCAATCACATCCAAAAGGTTGGTAATAGTTTAGAAAACGTGTTGCTTGCAACAGTGAAAGGCGCAGAACTTACACTCGGCTGGCAAGGTGAAGTTTGGCAAAGTGGCGCTACCTATACTTACTTAGATGGCAAAAATGAAAAAGCAGGGACTGATTTAACCAATCGTCCAGCGAACAAATTGGCATGGCAAGTCGCACGGCAATGGCAAGATACCGAGCTTGGCTTAACAGCACAGTATCAAAGCGAAGCTTATTCGGTGAATTATCCGAATACTGCCGAACTAGGGAGCTTTGTGGTGTGGGGCCTTGGCGCAAGTCATCAGTGGCAACCGGGTCTGACAATTCGAGCGAAAGTGGATAATTTGTTTGATAAGTCTTATCAAACAAATCTCGGTTACCAACAAGCGGGAGTGGAGTTTGGGCTGTCCGTGCAGGTAACTGAATTCTAAAAAGTAGTTTTTAACAAAGTAGTTTCTGACAACGTAGCCTTTAACATAGGTGTCTTTAAACAGTCGTCTGCAAAAATACAAAGCCGGGAGTAAAACTCGCCGGCTTTTTTAATCGCAATTTCTCAGGGATAAACGTCATGATTTGCGTAGGTGCTTGGCAAAATTATTGGCAAATTTCAACAACTTCGGCTTCACCACGACTTGGCAGTACATCTGCTGCGGGTTCCCAAAGAAGTAACCTTGGTGATAGTCTTCAGCTGGATAAAACTGAGCAATTGGTTCCAGCGTGGTGACAATCGGCTGATCGAAAATGGCTGCTTGGGTCAGTTCAGCAATGTATTGGCTAAACAGCTGTTGTTCTGCGTTATCCCGATAAAATAACACTGAACGATATTGCGTGCCGACATCATGACCTTGGCGATTAAGCTCAGTTGGGTTATGCAAAGTAAAAAATATTTGTAAGAGTTCGACAATATCGACTTCGCTGTCTTCAAAACTAATCTGAACGACTTCGGCATGACCAGTGGTGCCAGTGCAAACTTGCTGGTAATTCGGATCAGACTGCTGACCGCCCATGTAGCCGCTAATGGCACTATGCACGCCAATCACTTGCGAGAAAGCAGCTTCGATGCACCAAAAACATCCGCCGCCAAGCGTCAACTGTTGCAATGCCATAAGATGTCCTTTTTAACTCTTGATAGGTCTATTGAGATATCTATCGATTGGTCTATTGATTGAATTCTATCGTACATTAAAAGATTACGAGCAGTATTGTCGAGGAGATCAGCTTGAAGATTGCAATTATTGGGGCAGGGATGACGGGTGCTAGCGCGGCAGCTTGGTTAGCTGCGGCTGGCGCAGAGGTTGAAGTCTTTGACAAAGGCCGAGCGATTGGCGGTCGCATGAGCTCTAAACGTTTGGACAATGCCTATTACCTTGATATGGGAGCGCAATACTTTACGGCCCGAGATCCGGAATTTTTGGCAGTAGTTGCGCACTGGCAGCGCACAAGTACGGTCCAGCCTTGGCATTTTACCCCGTACGTTTATAACGAAAAGCTTCACCTTTCGGCCGATGAAGAACAACGATTTGTTGGCGTGCCGTCGATGCAACAACCGGTAAAGCAGTTGCTTGCCGATATATCGGTCACTCCATCCTGCCGCATTAGCCAACTTTTCCAAGATCAACAAGGTTTTTGGCATTTACGTGCTGAAGATGGCCGGGAGTTTTCAGGATTTAGCCACGTGCTTATCACCGTGCCGCCGGCGCAAGCATCAATACTAGTGCAAGAATTTCCAGCGCTGTTACAACAAGTGCCTGAAACAATACTACAGCCGTGTTGGGCTGTGGTTTTGACCTTGAACAGCGATGAGCCTCAAGATGTCGCCTCAAGCCATCCAGCCAAAGGCATCTTTGTACAAACGGGCCCTGTGCGATGGGCATGCCAGTTACAAGATAAGCCCGGTCGACATGCACATCCGCGCTGGCTTGTGCATTTTTCGGCAGAGTTTAGCAACGCACACCTCACCACATCAGCAGCAGACCTGGCAAGTATTGCCAAAGCGGAGCTTGCACGGATACTCGATTGTCCAGTTGAGATCAGTGACAGTATTGGTCATCGCTGGTTATATGCGACTGTGGATGCAAAGCAAAGCACGCCAGGGATCCTGCATTGTCCACAATGGCCGATTTGGCTTGCCGGAGATTGGTGTTTCGGCGGGCGTATTGAAAATGCATGGTTAGCCGGACGCCAAGCTGCACAGCAAATTTGGCAAAATGCTTGCAGCCCCGCCAAATAACCAGTTAACTTAGTGGTTTACCAACCAACAAGGAATCGCAAATGGGGTTGTTCAGTGGCTTACTCGGCAATGCGGGTGAAGTAGATTTAGCTGATGTCGAAGAGGAATTATCGGCGATTTTGGCAGATGGCGAAAAACTTGAGCAAGTATTTAAGCTTATCCGCGACATGATAGTGTTCACCAATCGTCGGCTGATTTTAATTGATAAACAAGGCATCACCGGTTCGAAAAAGGAGTATATGTCGATCCCTTACCGGTCGATCGTCAGATTCTCAGCTGAAACTAAAGGTCATTTTGATATTGAATCAGAATTGTCGATTTGGCTTTCCGGCAGTGAATTACCAATCAAAAAGACCTTTAGTAAAGACGGTAATATTCTGTCTGTGCAAAAGGCCTTGGCGACGTATAGCTGTCGTTAACCATTGATAATGGATGAGCAAACACTGCTCATCCTATTGGCGGAATTAAGATTATGCGGCAGATGTGCCTTTTGCACCCGCCGTAGAAGACTTTGCCGTTTTCTCTTCTTCAGCAACTTTTTCTTGGAAGCTTTTCAGTCCTTTTTGCACCAGACTGTACGTTTCATCAATGTCGGTAGCCACTTTGCCGTTGAGTTTATCCAAGCTTTTCAAAATATCTTTAGCGTCAGCAAAACCTTTTTCAATGCCACTACTAAATTTATCCATAAATTTAGTTAAGGCTTCGCTATCGTTTGGATTGCGCTCTTTGAATTTTTGATAAAAGCCTGCAGCCATGCCAACAATTCGCTCAGAAGTTGCTTTAGGGGAGTTATCCACTTCAGTCTCATAAGCTTTGCTTTCAGCCTTGCTGGTGGCTTCAGCGGTGATAGTTTCGCTGTTGCTGGAAAATTCTGCTTGAACTTTTTCAAGTGCAGTTTTAAACAGAAGGCTCATTGATTGATTGTCAGACTTCAGACTGATATTCAAACTTGAGCTTAGAATTTGGCTGTTGAGTGCTTGCCGATTTTGCAAAGACGCTTGATAAGCACTTAACTCTTTTTTCGCTGGCGTCTCTGTGGTTGCCGTTTTGGTACTGTTTGCCGCAACATTTACTGAGTCAGTACTGGTGTTGGTTGTGGTGGCTGCAATTGACATGACTAGTTCCTCGAGGCGCTTGGTATTTCGCCAGTATAGGCGTTTTTTTCACCACTGTCCGTAAGCGATCGATAAAAATGCCGAGACTTTGCCACTTGCTCGCAGAGCTGTTTGGTGGCCGTTAACCCGCGTATGCTGGCTCGGTGCAATAAATCACTGTTTGGTTTGATAATTTGAGAATAACGCACGGCTTGTAGCTGTGGATATTGTTGCCAATTGAGTAATCCTCGGGGTTCATTCGCCGAGACGGGTTGAATAATCAGTTGAGGATCTAAGACAAATACTTGTTCAACACTCAATTGTGGATAGGCAACAGTACTATTTGCCAGTACATTTTTTGCCCCACAAACCACTAAGTGCTGATTCGGCCAAGCGGAAGTGCCGATACTCGACAATGGGCTGTCCCAGAGTTCGTAAAACACTGATACTGGGCTAAGCGAACTGTATTGGCGGCGCAAGGAAACGAGAGTTTCTCGATATTTATTGGCTTGTACTGTCGCTTCCTTCGCATGGCCGCTAATAACCCCCAGTCTTTCTAAGTCAGTTGCCACGTCGTCTAATTGTTTGGGTTCGAATAATTCGACACGAAATCCCAATTGTCTTAACCTATCGATATCAGCGGCAGGCGTGCCACTTTGCCACAACAAAATTAGATCGGGTTTTAAGGCGACAATTTTTTCAAGCTGCAACCCTGCATAGTTGCCAACTCTTGGAATTGCACTGGCTGCAGCGGGGTAATCTGCATGTTCACTGGTCGCCACAATCTGCTCGCCAGCGCCAATGCTAAATAACAATTCCACTAAATTGGGCGCTAGGACTATCAGCCTGGGTGTGCTTTGGTCATGGTTTGCTCCCGGCACCGTTGTGGCAAATGATGCGGCACTGCAACATGTTGCAACTAGGGTCACTCTAACTAAACATGTCCGCAGAATTCGAGATAGAACACTCACCAATCAATTCCTTTTTGCACTTTAATTCCAGCATCAAAGGCGTGTTTCACCGATTGTACTTCACTGACAGTGTCAGCAATATCAATAAGTTGTCGATGAGCTCCGCGACCAGTGACCACGACATGCTGATGTGGCGGACGGTTTAAGATAGCCTGTAAAACAGTGTCCAAATCGAGGTAATCATAACTGAGCATGTAGGTCAGTTCGTCCAATAGCACCACATCGATCGTTGGATCCCGCAAATATGCCGCGCAATCTTGCCAGACTTGGCTCGCGGCTGCGATATCTAAGGCACGATTTTGGGTTTCCCAAGTAAACCCAGTTGCCATCACTGAAAATGGCACGCCGTGTTTTTGCAATAAATTGCGTTCACCACACTCCCAAGTGCCCTTAATAAATTGGGCGACCGCTGCAGTTAGCCCATGACCGACAGCGCGGGTGACAATGCCAAAACCAGCAGTTGATTTGCCCTTACCATTACCGGTAATCACTAAAACCAAGCCTTTATCATTGGTCGCAGCGGCAATCCGCTCATCCACCTTGGCTTTGAGACGTTGCTGACGTTGTTGGTGACGATCTTCACTCATGTGCTCGTCATTTATATCTGGCTGGTTTGGCTCTATGTTAGTCACTGCTCATCCGCATGGTAATTGCTTAAGTTGGCGTTGGTTGGTTTGTGGCATTTGCTAAAGCAGGGCGACTAACGTCGCCGTGCCAATAACATTAAAAAGAACATACTGCCAATTGCTGAGGTCAACACACCCAACGGAATTTCTTGGCTAGGCAATAAAGTACGTGCCGCGGCGTCGACCCAGATCAATAAAATAGCGCCGGCAAGTGCGCTACCAAATAACATAGGTATTGGCGAGTTACCGAGCCAGAATCTGATGAGATGTGGCACTAATAATCCAACAAAGCCAATACCGCCGCAATAGGCAACGACCACGGCAGTGAGTGCAGCTGAGCACAAGAGCAGGCCAAGCCGAACCTTATTCACCGGAACCCCCAAACTTTTTGCGGTGGTGTCGGCAAAATGCAACGCGGCTAATTCTCGCCGCCAAAACACAATCACCGCAAGTGTCAGCAAAAGCACTGGGCTAATTACCCAAATGGCCGTCATTTGCGCTCGCGCTAAACTTCCCATTAGCCAAAACATGATTCGATTTGCGGCGAAAGCATCGCCCATATACAAAAATGCTGAACCTAAAGAACTCAATAAAAATGATACCGCAACGCCTGCCAACACCAAATGCTCAAGTTGGTTACGCCGGTTAACGCTGACAAAAGCGATCACTAAACCGATGGCCAGCAAAGCGCCAACAAAGGCGGCTATTGGGAGGGCAATCAGCAGTTCAGGTAGCCATACCGTGACTAGGGTAGCGCCAAAGGCCGCGCCCGCGACTATGCCAAACAAATAAGGATCAGCAAGCTGATTACGGCTGAGATCTTGTAACAGTCCGCCGCATAGGGCGAGGCTGGCGCCGGCTAAAACACCAAGCAATAGCCGCGGCAGACGTAGTTCGAAGAAAATTTGCTGTGACATGCCGTTGTCGAGATCCGGCGCAATGATAAAAGACCAAGTAAGAGGCACTGCGCCAATCTGCAAACACAGTGCCACACTCACTAACAGTGCGACCAAGAGTAGCAATAATTTTATCGGCTTTGTCATGCATGCTCCGGAGCGAATGTCACGCGCGGCGAGCCATCAAAGGGATTGGTATCGACCAAGCAGGTTCGTTGATAGACCTGTTCAAGTTTGGCGCTATTTAGCACCTCTTTGGGCGATGCGAAAGCAACGAGCTGGCCTTGGTCGAGCAGCAATAGTTTATCGCAGTAACTCGAGGCTAAATTTAAATCGTGAAAGCTAGCAACCAAGGTCAGGTCGCGGTTCAGCGCATTATTTCGGGTCAATGCCAACAATTGATGCTGATGTTGCACATCTAAATGATTAGTTGGTTCATCCAAGAGCAACACGCCAGTTTGTTGAACCAACACCCGCGCCAAATGCGCTCGTTGTAATTCGCCGCCTGATAATTCTGCAAGTGGCGACATCGCTCGATGTGCTAAATCAGTATGTTGCAACGCTGCACTGATAAGGTCGCAATCGACATCGGCTAATGACTGATACCAGTGTTGATAGGGCAGGCGGCCTAAGGCAACGAGCTGCCAAACGGTATCAGTATTGGCAGGGTCCAGCTCTTGCGTTAACAAGGTAATTTGCTGTGCCCGGACTTTACTACTTAAACTCGACAGCGTTTGTTGATTTAACAGAATGTCACCACTGGTCGGTGTGATAAGTCCGGCCAGTAGTTTTAATAAAGTCGACTTGCCAGCGCCGTTCGGACCGATGATGCCGAGTCGATCCCCGGCCTCCAGTGACCAAGTCATCGATTGCAAAATCTGCCGTTGCTGAGTGCTCCAACTCAAATTGTGCACGGCTAAAGTTCCAGCTTGGCTCATCATTGATTTATCAGTACTTATTTAACAAAAAGTATGGACGGATTGTAGCAAGAAGGTGTGTGGGCTGCATAAGTTTGTGCCTATCAACGGTTTTGGCGATAAAAAAACCGACATTTAAGTCGGTTTTTCCAAGGAAAATGCAAAAGCAGCGACTTTATTCGTCAGACTTAAGCTTGGCTTGTGCGCTCAGCGTTTGTAATTGCTTTTCGATATCTTTGGGTGAGCCAGTATGTTTTGCCAAAGCAACGTAAGCGACTGGCACAATGTAAAGCGTCAGTAGCGTGGCAAAGCCAACCCCCGCACAAATCACCATGCCAATAACCATCCGACTTTCAGAACCAGGCCCTGAGGTCACAATCAACGGGATGCCACTCATCACTGTGGTAAACGCGGTCATAGTAATTGGCCGTAAGCGTTGTACCGCGGCTTGATGGATCGCTTGGGTGAACTCGACACCAGCATCTCGAAGTTGATTGGCGAATTCGACGATCAATATGCCATTTTTAGCAACTAATCCAATAATCATTACCAAGCCAATTTGGCTATAAATGTTAAGAGTCATGTCCGCCAAATAGAGCCCGCCAAGTGCGCCAGCCATTCCCAGGGGCACAGTCAACATAATCACCAACGGGTGGATAAAACTCTCAAATTGCGCCGCTAATACTAAGAATGTGATGATAAGTGCGAGTGCAAAAATAAGCACTGTGGATTCGCCACTGTCTTTAAACATCATCGACTCGCCTTTGTACTCAATACCCACTACATCATCAATTTCGGTTTTTACCGTACTTTCTAAAAACTCGAGCGCTTCGCCTAAGCTGTAGCCAGGCGCTAAGTTTGCCGAAATGGTGATAGCCCGCATCCGATTGTAGCGATTGAGGGTTGACGAAGTTGCTTCTTCTTTTAACGTCACGAGGTTGTCCAATGGGATCAATGTGTCCGAATTGGTGGAGCGCACATAAACGTTGGTGATGCTGCCTGGCTTAGTAAAATCATCATCACTACCTTCAATGATCAAATCGTATTCTTTGCCGCGGTCAAGGAAAGTGGTGACCCTACGACCTCCGAGCATGGCTTCTAAGGCACGGCCAACGACTCCGACGGAAATGCCTAAATCTGCAGCGCGTTCGGCATTAATTTCTACCAGCACTTGCGGTACCGTTTCTTTATAGTCGTGATCAAGCATCTGCAGTTTTGGATTTTGCTGGGCTTTAGCCAGCACAATGTCGCGCCATTTGGCGAGTTCTTCATAGGTGTTGCCCTGCATGACAAATTGCACAGGGCGGCCACCGCCACCACGGCCGCCGCTTAAACCGCTACGCATATTCGGAAATGCGCGGACATCTGGCAAAGCGTTGAGTTTTTGCCCAATTTCTTGCATCAGTTCCGGCGTCTTCCGCTGGTCGTTATGCCAGTTTTCACTACTAACTACCGCCATACCGCCAGAGTTACCAAAACCTGGCACACGGATCAGCAAACGATTAACTTCACCTTTTTGATAATACGGCAGCAACAGATCTTCTATTAGCCGCATATTTTTCATATTACTTTGAAAACTTGCGCCTTCCGCCGGACTCATCATGACAAAAAAGGTGCCGCGGTCTTCTGGTGGCGCCAATTCTGAGGGCAAATTCCGCACTAAAATTACACTGATGGCGCCACAACAAAGCAGCACTAGGAAACTCGGCCAACGTTTTTGGGTCACTAGCTGTAATTGTTTTAAGTAACCTTGTTCAATTCTTTCGAAACTGTGCTGGATAAAGCGACTGAGTCCGGTTTTGTTGGGCTGCTGCTTCAACATTTTCGAACAAAGCATCGGCGATAAGGTCAGCGCAGTAATCGCCGAGAATGCCACGGCTGCAGCAACGGCTAAGGCGAATTCAGTGAATAACTTACCCAAATCGCCTTGCATAAATACCAATGGCACAAACACCGCAATTAGTACTAACGTTGTGGCAATAACGGCAAAGCCAACTTCCCGGCTGCCGTTGTACGCGGCCAATAAAGGATGTTCGCCGTGCTCAATCCTGCGATAAATATTTTCTAAAACAACAATAGAATCATCAACCACCAGACCTATCGCGAGCACCATGGCCAAAAGCGTCAATAAGTTAATCGAAAAGCCGAGTGCATATAACACAGTCACCGCGGCGATTAGTGCCACTGGAACTGTTACTGCAGGGATAAAAGTTGCTCGCAAATTGCCAAGGAATAAATAAATTACTAAGACCACCAACACCATGGCGATACCAAGGGTGACGTAAACTTCGTGAATAGATTCAGAAATGAACAACGAAGAATCATAACCTGAGAAAATGGTAGTCCCTTTGGGTAGCGTCGGTTTGATCCGATCCATTTCCGCGTGGGCATTGCGCACTACATCTAAAGTATTGGCTTTCGATTGCTTGATAATACCGATGCCAAGGACATTTTTACCGTCACTGCGAAAATCACTCTCTTCGTTTTCCGAAGCTAAAACCACATCAGCAACTTCGCCGAGGCGCACTAGATAACCGTTGTCGCCTTTTTTTACCACCAAACGCCGAAAATCATCTTGGGTTTTGTAAGTTCTGACCACCCGCACAATAAAGTCGCGATCTGTCGATTTCACGTTGCCGGCAGGCAGTTCGACGTTTTCATTGCGCAGCACGTTTTCGATGTCCTGCACCGTAACGCCGCGTGAGGCCATGGCGTTTTTATCCAACCACATTCGCATTGCGTATTTGCGTTCGCCACCGATTTGTAAGCGCGCAACCCCATCGACGACTGAGAAGCGTTCGACGATATAACGGTCAGCATAATCGGTTAGTTCTAAGGTGGTCATGGTTTCGCTACTTAGCAAGAACCATGCGATTGTGTCATCGTCACTGTTGGCTTTAAATACTTCTGGAGCCCTTGCTTGGTCCGGCAGGCTGTCCATGACCCGAGAGACGCGTTCACGAACGTCGTTCGCTGCGGCATCGATATCTCGATTGATATTAAATTCGATGGTGACGTTTGAGCGACCGACCCGACTATTGGAACTGACGTTTTTAATGCCTTCAACGCCGCTAATCATGTCTTCAATCGGTTGGGTGATTTTGGATTCAACGATTTCGGCAGAAGCGCCAGGGTAGTCGGTGCTAATAGTGACTACCGGTGAATCAATGTCTGGGAATTCCCGAAGTGGCAACATTGAAAAACAGACAATACCAAAAATCACCAGCACTAAATTGACGACCGTTGCAAAGACGGGGCGTTTTACTGAAAGGTCGGACAGTAGCATGTTGTTACTCCGCTTTCGTTACAATAAGGCCTGACCGCAGTTTCTGCGTACCTTCAGTGACAACTTCGTCGCCAACCACAAGACCGGCGCGTACTTCGACTTGTCCTGGGGTTCTTAGACCCAACTGGACTTCACGTTGAGTGACTTGGTTTTTGCCATCAACCACATAGACATAGTGGCGATTTTGCAGCGGCACAATTGCTTTCTCTGGGATCTGCAACACTTCGCTGACGGCAAGTTCAATAGTGACGTTCAATAGCATGCCCGGTTTTAATCTGAAATCAGCGTTGTCGATAAGTCCGTGTCCTTTCACCGACCGGGTAATCGGGTCAATACGCGGATCTAAAGCCGTCAAGGAACCTTTAAAGGTGGTATTGGCAAAAGCGACCGTTGTAATGTTGAGGTTCATGCCAGGTTTTAATTCTGCCAAATAATGCTCTGCCGCATTAAATTCAACCCGAATTTTTGAAATATCATCAAGGGTCGTCAGCGTGGTACCTGCTGCCATGAACGCGCCGTTACTTACTTGACGTAGACCTAACACGCCGTCAAATGGGGCCTTGATCACCATATCTTGTAAACGAGACTGCGCAGCGTCGAGTTGGGCTGTTGTGGCGTTTACCTTTGCTTGTTGCTCATCAAACATCGACTGAGCACTTGCTTTTGAATTCGTTAAATTTTTCAGGCGGGCTAATTGGCGTTTTTGTTCACTTAACAAAGCGGTTAATTCTGCAACCCGAGCTTTTTCCTCTAAATCATTAAATTGTGCTAACACCGTCCCTTTAACAACAGGCTGCCCTTCGTTGATATTTAGCACAGTTAAGTAATCATTAGATGAGCTGACTATTTTGGTCGAATCAAACGCCAGTGCGGTACCTAATGCTTTAACTTCACGTTTTAGCGCAGCCATTGCGACCTTTTGGGTTTTAACCGTAGTCACAGAATCGCTTTTACGTTTTCCAGCGCTTTCAGTGTTCATTGGTACGAGTAAATAGGCGATAAACAGCACCAAACTGACTAAAATGATGGTTATTAGGCGTGAATGTTTTGCAGGCACTTGAACTCCGACCTTCAGTTTATAGAAATCTGATGTATTGTAAGTAAAAGCTTGGCAAGATTAGGGCAGGGTTATCGCAACTCAGCGGGCGTTGGTCGTAATCTGGAGAATATATGGCAGAAAAACCGTGCGAGCGTTGTCGAATGATTCGATTCTATTTGGTATGGACCATTCTGATGAGCGTTTTAATGTATTTCTATTTAGGGTCTTTGGGCTAAGCCATGCTGCAATTTAGGGCTGCAAGTGCGCAAGGTGGCGCGGTTCTATTGCTTTCGGCGCTTGTGGCATTGGTGATTGCGGTTTTGGGATTCTCGTTCTGGCCGGAGGCGGGTCCTCAACAAGCATGGTTGTTGATTTTTTTATTGTTGGGGCTGGCGGCCTTTGTCGGTTACAGTAAGTTAAACGAGCCGGCAGTGATGCTGCAGCTAGATGACCAAGGAATTGTGTTCTTCCATAAATATGGTAGCTGGCGCTTGCCGTGGCATGATTTGGTTTATGCAAAATTAGTCGAAATTGACGGTAAAACGCTTAATTTTGTCGGATTTAGGCTCAGCAGCTATAATGAGTTTTTGGCATGCATAACGTTGCGGTTGGCGTTACGTTTGTTAATAGAACAGCGGCCTGTATTGGTCGCCGCTTTGGGCGCTGGTTGTCAAGATGGTCGTTGTCCAACCGCCATGCTTGAGCAGTTGCCTGAATTTAAACACAATGGAACCAGCTATCGTGGTGTGTTGGGGTTGTTCGCCCAGCGCATGGATCATTTTAGAACTTTGTTACAGCTCGACATTTTAATACCCGCCGATGTTGTCGGGTACGCAGCAGAAGATTTTTGTCGCATAATCAATCAACAGCGATTGAAGTCTTTGATTATAAAGGGCGGCTAGACACTCCGAATTTGCTGTATCATAATGCGGACATGTCTGACCAACGACTGGTGAAAAATAATGAGTACATACGAAAGACCGTTCCTGGTAAGTGGTCGTAATACCATAATCCATAAACAAAAAAAATTAGATTTAGTAATAGTAAATAATGACACGGATCCAGTTGTTATTGTGTCCAGGACTGGCGTAAAAATTTTTACTGAAGAAGTGCCAACCAATCGAGTTGAAGCCAAAGAGCGTTATTTGGATTTAGTCGATATTGGCAGTGCTGATGTGTTTGGCGAGACCAAAACTTTGCTGTTCGTGCAGGCGCTAAACGGCAAAGAATATAAAATTGACTATAGCAAAGTGGGTACAGACTTGTTTCTTCGGGTACACCAAGAAAACTATATTTAATTTTTTGGTGATAAGGAGTCAGTGCATTCACTGACTCCTTTGCTCCTTTCCCCACCTGCTATGTGCTTCGCCTGCTTATGATGTTGTGATTAATCTATGCCAATGCAATTTGTTCGACATGACGACTTAATCGAGGTTCAGGTCACAGTGACTGATCTGCCTATTACGCTGCAACAAATTCGTGATGGACTGCATGAAGCAGGCTTTGGCCGTTGCCAAGTTATCGGCGATCAAGTATCGAATCTTATTGCTGACTACGAGGTCATTCAATCAGATATTCGTTTGAACAAATTGCCTGCAGGTCAGAAAATTGGTCGACGTATTGCGGTGCGCAGAAACGCCGAACTCAAAGTCAACATAGCCGCAGATAATATGAGTGCCTCCGCTGAGATTTCAGGCGCTTGGGGTGGCCAGCCGGTTTCAGCAAACGATGTGGTGAAAATGGCACAGGAGCAGGGTGTTAGCTTCGGTTTTCAAAAGGAAAAAATTATCCATCTAGTTGCCCTAGCAAGTCGGGCAGAACCGGGGGTGATTAACTCATCAATCATAGCGCTCGGACGTACAATGAAACCTGGACTAAATGCGAGTTTTGAGCCTCTTGTTGAAGGCATGACTGTGCGTTTAAACAAGCCAATGGCGCATGAAGAGGAGCGCATTGACCTTCGTGATTTCGGTGTTATCCCTTCAGTTCATCAAGGTGAGGGCGTTGTTAGACGGCTACCGCCAACGAATGGTGTCGACGGAGTTTCTGTTCGAGGGGAAATCACACCTGCGCAGCCGGGGCAAAATGTCGAATGGCAGCTTGGGGAAGGCATTGAAGTCAGCTCTGTAGATCCCGATTTGTTAGTGGCGGCCCGTGATGGTATGCCAAGGCTTTTGGATGCTGGTGCTTCGGTTGACGAAGTTTATGCCATCAACAAAGTCGATTTATCGACCGGCCATGTGCAATTTAAAGGTTCAGTCATCGTCAACGGTGATGTCACTGAAAGCATGAAGGTAATCGCAGGCGGCAATATTTTCATTAAAGGTCTGGTTGACGGTTCTTTAATCGAGTCTGGCGGCGATATTAATATTGGTGGCGCGGTAATTGGCCATCAAATGGCTCCTGCCGCCGATGGTGAAACTTTTAGCACTGTGATCAAAGCCAAAGGTGATGTGAAGTGCAATTTAGCCCAATACGCGCGCTTCGAGTGCGGTGGTGATCTTCAGGCAATGAAACAGCTGAATCACTGCGAAGTGACTGCCCGAAGTGTGTTAGCAGGGCAACCCGACAAGCTCACAGGTAAGATTATCGGCGGCCATTATTTACTCGACCTCGGTCTAAAAGCTGGTGTTTTAGGTTCACCTTCAGAAAGTATTCTTGTCGTTGACGTTAATCGACGAGTGTTGCCGGTCGTTGAGAAACAGCAAGCCCTCCGTGACAATATCCAAGCCATAAAACGTGAGATGGAAGAAATCCGTGGCATGATTGAGCAAATGAAAGCTCAGGATCAAAGTTCGGCAATTCAGCAACAAATCAAAATGTTTATCGAAGATTTTGAAGCGCAAAAAGCAATTGCTTTGGCGATGATGACCGACGTAAAAGCGTTGGAAGTCGAACGTCAACAACTCCTCGATGAAACTGCCGTGATTGTTAAACAACATCTGCATGCTGGCGTCGAAATCCGGATTGGCAATGAAACTTCGCCAATCAAACGTGATTATGGTGCAACGAAAATTAGTTATGCCGAAGGGCAAATTAAGCTAGATCCACTAGTTTAGACCCAAGCTCTCGTTACCTTGTAAAGGCGGTTTTGGCTGCACTTTAGTATTAACAGTCAAACATTCAAGTTTCTTCGTCAATAACAGCATAAACAGGATTAAGCATCATGACGCTGCGATATGCGGCAGCGCCAATAGCCTGATTTTTCGGTATGCTTAAACCATGTGGATATTGGATAAACAGTTCAATGAATTTTAAATTAGGACAAAAGTGGTGGCTCGCTTCATTATTTTTGTTATTTAACACGACTCCCGCCATGGCCAGTGAATGTCAAATGGCGTTTGCGCACGGGATATTAATTTCTCCAGAACAGATCAGAGTGTTAACTGCCGATCGCACGGTTTATCAAATCAACCGTGATCAGCAGCTATTTATTTTGGGGGATATGCAAAAACTGACCCCTGAAGACATTCAAGTCTTGGCTCAATATAGTCAAGGGATGCGCAAACTGGTGCCTGAGGTCGTCGCTATTGCGGTGGATTCAGTGGAGATGGGACTTTCTGCCATTGAAAACATGCTACTTGGTGTTGGAAACGCGTCACAGCAAGAAGAATGGCAAGCCTTAGTCCGGGAAACAACTTACCAAATTATGTCTCGTTTTGTTCGCAGCGGAGAGCATTTTTATCTGGCGCCGCAAAGCTTAAAAGAGATGGACGCATTTTTACACGGCGAACTTAAAAACAATTTGACGGCACTGGCAAAAAACACCGTCGGCGCGGTTTGGGAAGCGCTACGTGACGCTTTGCAACAAACTGACGATGATTTCGAACGGCCAGAGCGGCAAGATTGGCAGTCGGTAGAGCAATTGGTTTCAAAAATTAACCTTGGATTAGATAGTAAAGCGGAAGAATTGGAAGCTAAATCAGTTTTATTCTGCGCCCGTTTAAAAGAACTCGACCAAATTGAAAGCCAGTTGCAAAAGCGTATCCCGGCATTACTAGATTATGATGTGGTCGTTGAAAAATAAGCAGTTGTTGTGTAATCGCTCGCCAGTAAATCAAGCTAAGCGCAAATAAAAAAGGAGAAAGTAAGTAACTTTCTCCTTTTGTCTGCTCGGGCCTTTTGACCACTTCTTATTATTGCTTCATTTTGCTGTGTTGCTTAGGCCGTACACTGTTTATCAGAATTTCACGGTATAACGTACAGTCCATACCTGTCCTAACCAGTCATGCACTGAGCTCGCGTAACCATTGGTTGGTGACGAGGCATATGGCGGTTTTTCGTCGGTGAGATTACGTACCGCAAACTGCACATCTTGATCATCGCTAATGTTATAACCAACACTGGCGTTGAAGGTGAGCCAAGATTTCACGGTTTCATTGTCTAACTTAAAGTCACCATCACCCAGTGAGCTAACATAATGCGCGCTAAGGCTGGCGTTCCAATCCTGCAGTTGCCAATCGATACTGGCGTCGCCAACAAATTCTGGGCGCGCAATTTCGCTAGCGCCGCTTAATTTACCGAGTAAATCTTCTGCTGGATCATCTGCAGTTAGTTGACGCTCATAACTCAAGGTCTGAGTGCCGGCCAAGGTTGCTTTAAAGCGGCCAATACTGGTGTCAAAACCATATTTGACTTTGGCATCGATGCCATCTGTTTTTTGGGCTCCCACGTTGAAGAAGCCGGTACGGAGGAACGTTAAGTCGCCTCCGTTATCTTTCACACAACCAAAAGCGCCGTTAAGTGCACTCGCATCGGCAACTGTTGGCGCGGTGCCGGCGATACACGCTTTTAATGTGGTATTGGCATCAACATCAACGATATCGGTGTGTTCATAACGCCAATAATCGATAGTCATATTCAGATCGTCAGTTAAGTTCCAAGAAATACCGGTGTTAATGGCTTCTGAACTTTCCGCATCTAAATCACGGTTCCCTAGGGTTTCTTGGTCATATTCAAGCTCACCGGCTTGGGCTCCAAAGCTACCGCACAAGGCGTTGTATGGTTTACCCGTTCCGCAGTCGATGTAGTTGGAACCCAAAGAAGTTCCTGCACCTAACTCAGATAGCGACGGTGCACGGAAACCGGTGCTCCAGCTAGCCCGCAGGATTAAGTCGTCGGTTGCACGGTACCGTAACGATACTTTAGGGTTGGCGTCGCCGCCAAAATCACTGTAATGGTCGTAACGAAGCGCTGAAATGACATCAAATTTTTCAGTGATGGGTAAGTTAAATTCAGCATAACCGGCATATTGGGTGCGGTCGGCAGCCGCATCACTTGCGCCTAATGTGCTGACAAGTCCTTGCTGCGCCACTAAGGCTGGTGTATCGAAAATATCTTCACTGCGCCACTCACCTCCAAACACCGCGCTTATTGCGCCAGCTGGTAATTCAGCTAAGTCACCGCTGATATTAAAATCCCATGATTTCACATCGGACTCACCAACCCGTGGGGCCAATTCACGAAGTCCGGCAATAACGTCCGCTGGTGTATCACGACCTAAATTAAAAGGATTAAGTTGGCCGTTGCCAAGCGCAACTGCGAGACGGTCCAAATTGTAGTAACCGCTGACATGCAATACTTCGTTATCTGATTTACCCAAAGTTGCTGCAGTTTCGTAGCGCCAAGTTTCGCTTGAGCCAAAAATTTGAGTTTCGCCACGGATCCCGGCGAGTAAACGATAGCTATTGCTGTCATATTCTTGCATCCGGCGCTCTGGGAAACGTGAACGCACACGGATAGTGCCGACCGAACCATTTTGTGCATCGATAGTGCGAACCCATTGTGGTACCGCGGCTGCATCGCCCGGCAAGCGCAGATCAAAAGACCCAGCAGAGTCGTAGGAGTGGCCGGTATTTTTTTGATACATCGCTTCTACAAACAACTCTTTTTCACCGCCTAAACGGTAAATGTGATTGAGTGTGGCCCCAATATTTTTGGTATCAGGTTGGATTGCGCGTTCATTGACATAATCATATTGACAGCGAGTACCGCCATTGCTGGTCGCAGTGCCACACCAAGGCTCGGCATAGTCACGACCGTCGATAGTGACGCGAGTTGAGGATAAGAAAGTCACGTCGATAGGACGATCTTCATTCATCAACTCATCGCGTTTGAAATAATCTAATACCACTGTGGTATTTGAATTCGCTGTGGCAAAACCACCAGTGTAGGTAAAGTTGTAACGACCAAAGTCCCCCTTGGCAGCATCATCGCCGGTCATTGCGCTGACTTCATGGCCTTCATAATTTTTCTTCATAATGAAGTTGATAACGCCGGCGATGGCGTCAGAACCATAAACTGAGGCGGCTCCGTCTGTGAGTACTTCAATACGTTCGATTGCCGTCATCGGGATAGCGTTAACGTTAACGAAAGAATCAAATCCATTGGAAAATGAGTCAACAGCAACACGACGACCGTTGACGAGCACCAATGTTGAGCTTGAACCTAAGCCACGTAAGCTAACACCGGCAGCACCTGGTGGGGTGCCATCAGAGCCAGCAACGTTGCCGTTTTCGGTGAAAGTACCAGCACTTGCTGCTTGTGGTAGATCTCTAAGGAAACTGGCAACGCTGTCGTAACCTTTGTCCATTAAATCGTCGGCAGTGAAAATCTCTAACGGATTCGCACCTTCCATATCGACGCCTTTTAACCGAGAACCGGTCACCTCAATCTTTTCAATTTTTTTATCGGCAGCTGGCGCTTCCGATGGCGCTGTTTGCTGAGCTGATGCCGAAAATGCCAATAAAATTGCGCTGCATATTGCTGTTTTTCTTAGTTTTTTTTGTAATGAGCTAGCCGGTGATTGTGTTGTGTTCATGTGCATTCCTCTGGATAAAATCGCGCTAGATTTTGTTGCCTTCAGGCAATCTGGTTTGTTAAATCAACAAGCAAAGGGATGCAGAGAGGGCTGCAAAGCAGAACCGGAGTGACACGCTCAATTAGCTAGGCAAACGCAAATACCAACGCCCTGCGGGGAGTACGCGGAAGTCGACATTAGGTGCCATAGCAACGGGATTTTGAAGCGCCCCTCTGCGAAAAGCAGAGGGTGATCTAATTATTAAACCACTCGGAAAGGTAGTAAGGAGAGTAATAGTAACTGCCAAGATTAACTGCGCACTTTTGCATGACCCCCCCTCCTAAAATTTGGCGATATCGTGATAACGATACCGCAGTTAATCGAACCGGAAAATCGGCTGAGCTTTAAAACTCTCTGATTTGCAAAATTCTGTCAAGCGTTTTTTTTTAACCTATCGCTAAAAGCTTGATCTACCAAGTGAAGCAGTTTGGACGACCGAAAAGTCGGCTGAAAACCATAGGACAAAAAAACTTTGGCGATATTTTTACAAAAATGTCGATTGAGATTTTTACCGTAGTTGGCTTGACTTCAAGGCTTAAAATCAGTAATTGTAAAAAAGACTTCTGCACTGGAAGTCAGATTTTCCCTGCAAAACCATTTTCTTTTTGGTAGCGATATGCTGAAAAATGCGATTTATTTAAGCACATATCACTACTCGTCTTACTACTTGTCGGAGTGGTTTAACGAGTAGATAGTCACCAGACACTCGGTGTCTGGTCGGCGCTATTGTTGCCACCTCCAGCTTCGTTTGGTTGCTAATGTTCTGGAAATCTTTGCGAATATTTTGCAAAGTTCCTGCAAATAGCATCAACGAATAATCCATTAAAAACGTAAATTTGCGATGCCTGATGTTGCTATCGCTTATTTTTTACGTTCAATATCAAATGGTTACTGTCATGTCAAATGTACAAAAACAAGCAAGCACGGCAACCATGCCTGATGCCTTAATCATTCTGTTTTTTATTATGGTGCTCGCGGCAATTGCCTCACACTGGGTACCGGCCGGGTCATTTCAATTGCTAGAAGCTGCGCCAGTTGCCGAAGGTGCGACCAAGCTGAAAGGTAAACTTGATCCTAATAGTTTTCAGTTTGCCGAACAATCGGATCCGGGTGTGCCTTTGTTTGCCGAAGGGGGGGCCGTTGGATTTTTCAATTACGCTTTCGAAGGTTTGGTGTCGGGGAATAAGTGGGGCTCTGCAGTCGGCGTCGTGATGTTTATTCTGATCACCGGCGGTGCTTTTGGCATTTTGATGAAAACAGGGGCTATTCATAACGGCATTTTGGCGTTAATTGAGCGCACGCGAAACTTACAATTTTTGTTCATTCCGATTTTATTCGCACTGTTTTCCCTAGGCGGAGCTGTGTTTGGCATGGGCGAGGAGGCAATAGCATTTTGTATTGTGTTACTGCCGCTGATGCTGGCGCTTGGTTATGACGCAATTACCACGGTGTTGGTTACCTATGTCGCCACTCAAATTGGTTTTGCCACGTCATGGATGAATCCCTTTAATGTCGCGATAGCCCAAGGCATTGCTGAAATTCAATTGTTCTCAGGGCAAGAACTAAGAATGGCTATGTGGGGTGTGTTCACCATTTTTGGGATGGTTTTTACCATGCGTTATGCCGCGAGAGTAAAACAAAATCCAGAATCATCAGTAAGTTATCAATCGGATTTGCGAGTAAGAGCCCAGCAAAGTAGTCAGGTACACTCCGCTTACGCAATGTTGGATTCGGTGATCTTAGCGCTGTTCTTTATCGGGCTTGCGTGGATCATTTGGGGGGTGACTGCTCGCCAATATTTCATCCCGGAAATCGCGAGTCAATTTTTTACCATTGGCGTGGTGATTGGTTTTGCTGCAGTCATCGGCGGCCGGCTGAAAGTGAATGATGTCGCCGACGGCTTTAAACAAGGCGCCGCCGACTTACTGCCGGCGGCATTGATTGTTGGGATGGCGAAAGGAATTGTCTTGTTGCTCGGTGGAGACAATCCGGAAAATCCGTCCGTGCTCAATACGTTATTGTTTTACTCTGCACAGTCACTGCAAGATTTACCTAACTATCTTTCGGCCTGGCTGATGCTCGTCGTCCAGTCGATTATCAATTTCTTCGTGTCGTCTGGATCCGGCCAAGCAGCCCTTACGATGCCGCTTATTGCACCGCTGTCCGATCTGATTGGCCTGTCGCGGCAAACTGCGGTATTGGCCTTTCAGCTGGGGGATGGTTTAACCAACTGTATTATTCCAACGTCAGCGGCGCTGATTGGCTGCTTAGGCGCAGTGCGTCTCGATTGGGCAATTTGGCTGAAGTTTGTTTGGCGTTTGCAACTGTATATGTTTGCGCTTGCCAGCATGTTTATGTTGGTTGCCGTTGCCATCGATTACCAGTAAAAGGAGTTACTCGTGAATTCGATCATTCTATGCAAAAATGCCGAAATCTTTGCACCAGCGAGTCTGGGGCGAAAGGACTTAATTATTGCTGGCCGCACCATTGCCGCGATCGGCGAAAATTTTAACCTAGCCAGTAGTAATCTGCCGGTGACAGTTTTGGATTGTGCCGACTATTACCTGACACCAGGCTTCGTTGATTCACTGGTGCATTTTATCGGCGGTGGTGGCGAGGGCGGTTTTGCCACAAGAACACCAGAAATGCAGCTGACAGACGCGACCTTGGCAGGCGTGACCACAGCAATTGGCGTGCTTGGTACTGATGCCACTACTCGAACGCTGACCAATCTTCTGGCCAAAGCTCATGCGCTGGAAATCGAAGGGATCAGTACTTATTGTCATACCGGCTCTTATGAGATCCCTTGTCGGACTTTAACCGGCAGCATCACTGATGATCTTATCTTAATTGATAAGTTTATTGGCGTTGGTGAAATTGCCATCAGTGATCACCGATCTTCGCAACCAACAACCGATGAACTGCGTAAAGTCGCTGCGGCAGCGCGTGTCGGCGGTATGTTGGCAGGCAAAAGCGGCATTGTCAGCGTGCATGTTGGTGCTGGTGAACGTATTTTACAACCGCTTTATCAGGCAGTTAGTGGCACTGAGCTACGGGTAAAACAATTTTACCCAACTCATATGAATCGAAATCGTCGAGTCTTTGAAGCCGGAATCGAATTTGCAAAAAAAGGTGGGGTTATTGACTTCACCACAAGTACCACAGCCTACGACTTGCGTCATGGCGAAGTGGCTGCCGCAGCTGCTTTGGCAGAAGCACTTTATCTTGGTGTCCCGCCGATGCAGCTAACACTTAGTTCTGATGGCAACGCCAGCTTACCGCTTTATAACGATGACGGTGAGTTACAAGGGTTGCAGGTCGGTCAAGTGCAAAGTCTGTATCAGAGTTTCCGGGAGGCGGTCGTGCAGCATCAGGTGACGTTCGCAAATGCGCTCACCAGTGTGACAGCCGCTCCTGCAGCAATTCTTGGTTTGAAGCAAAAAGGACAGCTCATTGCTGGGTTAGATGCCGATGTGCTCTTGATCCGTCGCGAAGATTTGCAGTTAGACACTGTCATTGCCAAAGGTCAAATGCTCGTGCAGCACGGACAGGCGCTTTGTCGGGGGACCTTTGAACTTTAACATTTAGTCGTTGACTGACTCACTGATTTTTTCCTGGCCATAGATCTGATAATGGTCATTGGCAAAAATCAGTGGGTATGTTGTCGGGGCAACTTGCTCTGCTCGGGTTTCAATTACCAGAAATCGACCGCTGATGTCCGCTTGCTGGCAACGTTGTGCTTCGACTGCGGCGATTATCAAATCGGAACTTTCCAAGAAGTGGGTTTTAGCGTGCATTTTTAACCCGTCAACTACCGAATGCGGCAGTTGCGCACGAATTTGTCGCCAACGTTCACCAAGTGCTGGTTGGATCTCGGTTGGATTTCCCCATTCGGTCTTTGCTAAGTAGCGTTGTAGCGACCAAAAAGTGCTGACGTGATTCGGCGCTATCACACAAATTTTCTGGTTAGCCTGTCGTTTGGCTTGCAATACTTCAAGCACTTCAGCAAAAGAGTGCTCTGTCGGATGACGCTTCATTTGAATGGCACTTTGGCTCAGGTTTATCCCGGCGATAGCCGACACCAAAAGCCACTTAAGCCAAATCGGTGATGGCATTTTTGCCAAACTAATACCCAAAATGATGCTAATTATTGGCAGTGCAAAAATGAAATTTCGTTCAAGCCACAACGGTTTGATGCTGTAGGACAGCGTGGTGAAAACCAGAATTGGCAATAGCAAATAACAAATAAGCATTGCGCGGGAATGGCTATCGCGTGCTGCCAATACCAACAACAGCACTTGCAATGCCAGTAGTAGGATAATGGCAATCGTCAGCGTATCGCCAATGCCAGGAGTCGCTGGCGCAACGTTGCTTGCAGCAATCAGAGTTCCAGTAGTACTCACCATTAAATCTTGAAATAACTGCCAGAGCTGATTTGCTGCGGGAGTCAGCGCATGACCAAGCTTTCGAATTAACGAGTTGGCGATGACCGGCAATGCCACAACGGCCAAAAGAGCATGTAAAACTAGCCAAGCGCGTCGTTGGCTTGATTTGAGGTGCCAGCAGCCAAAACAAAAATGGAAAAATAGCAAAATCAGACCGATGGCATGACTATAGATGAGGGCGAAACCCAAGATGCCAATGCTCAGGAATTGTGACCTTTTATTCTGTTCTTGATATTTTTCAATTAGATAAAATATGGCAACCGACAGTAACGCCAACAATGGATACATTCGGATTTTTACGCTTTGCTCTAGTAATAACGGACTGCTGAATACCAATACCGTGCTTAACAAAGCGGCAAGGACACCGTGGCGTCGATAAACATAATTAAACACGAGCGTGGCGATCAGCGCATGTAACAAGCATGAACTCATAGATAGCCAAAGATCTGATTTACCAAAATACGCCCAACCGTCGAGCAAAAGATAATAAAGCGGTGGATGCAGATCCCAGCGTAAAGTGAAAATAACCACTTCGATTGGGTTACCAAGCACCGCGGTTGCCCCCCAAATATCATCATCAGTGATCGGAATATCGCGCACGAGATACAACCAAAGTGAATTGCCGACAAAGAGCAACAAGAGCAGTAGCATGGAAAAACTATGGCGGCGTAGCATCGTGTTCACCCCAATTGAGCCAGCACAGCGACAGCGACACAGAGGCTGATAATACCGATGCTTCGGCTATTTTGCATGGCAAACACCAAAGGATCATCGTGCATGTCGCCTCGGGTGGTTGCACGCCAGACCAACCTCAACCAATAGCTAAGCAGTGGAACCAACAACCACAACAGTTCAGCATTAGGATATTGCCTACTGGCAATATTGTGGGTCACGTAAAAACATAACATCACTACAGCAAAAGCCGCGCTGCTCATGCCAAATATTGCCAAGAGCCTATAGTTGCCAATTTGATAACCGCGACCGACCAGTTGCTGTTGATTAAATTGCAGATTTGTCATTTCCGCACAACGTTTAACAAGCGCCAAACTTAAGAATATGCAGACGGAAAATGCCAGCAACCAATTGGAGACAGTGACGGAAATAGCGCCAGCACCCGCCACTATTCTCAAGCTATAGAGCCCGGCAAGGGTCACAACATCAATGATTTTAAAGCGCTTGCTAACGAGGGAATAAATGAAAGTTATTGCCAGATACAGCAGCAATAATTGACCGAATTCAGTATTTACTTGAGTGGCAAGAACAATAGCAACGGCGATTAAGCTACCACTCACCACCATCGCGTGTTTGATCGCAATAAGCCCGGACGCTAAAGGCCGCCCGCTTTTATTGCGATGCACGCGGTCGGCCTGCAGATCGACCAAGTCATTGATGATATAAGTTGCAGATGCCATAGCGCCAAAGGCAAAAAAGGCAGTGATGACCAAAGCAATTTTGCTGGCATCAGTGAAAGTTCCTGACACCAGCAATGGCACAAACAGTAGTAAATTCTTCAGCCATTGGTGAATTCGTAGTTGTTGCATCCAGCTTTGGAAAGCTGCGTTGGGATTGGCATCAAAGATTTGGGTAAAGGGCGGCGAGCCAGATTGTTGCCGAGCAAGCGCTTGCCGAGCCTTGCGACTTGGATTCACCAAATAACATTCTTTGGCCTTTGCAAACAGCACAAAATCAGCAAGATCATTCCCTGCGTAGGAAAAGTCGGGCGAAATTTCTTGGATCTTCTTAAGTTTGGCATCCGCGGTCAAATTGAGTTGATGATCACTGGCAAGGTAGCCAGAGAAAATTTTGGAATGCGCAGTAATGCTTTTCGCGTAGTGCTCGCTGGCGCCAGTAGCGAGGTAAATGACTCGCGCTTTGGCTTTTTCTGCATGAAGAAACTGCAGAAATTCGGGATTAAGCGGTAAATTTTCAATTTCAATTTTTGCAGCGGCGGCGAGACGGCATTTTAAATAGGCGATGCCACGGGCAAGCCAAAAACAGCAATAAATCAATACCAGTGGATTTCGCTTACAAGCGTCAACCAAACTCTCAAACAGCAAATCGGTTTTGCTGTAAGTTCCATCTAAATCAACAAATAATGGCGTGAGATTATCGTCTTGCATCAAGCGCTTAGCCTTGGTCGCCGCGGTTAGCAAAAGTCTAACAAGGATTGGGGGGGATTGAAACGATTGGCTTTGCCAAGCCGGCGGTTAATTGCCAACTTCCAAACGGAAAAAACGCGTTTTGCAAGGAGGAGCAGTGGCACGCATCAACCTTCTAATAGGTTCTTAGCAATTCATGGCGATTATTATGCTTCATTGGTCATTGGTCATTGGTCATTGGTCATTGACATGCGGCATTCCATATATGTATATTTCCGTATATATCTAAATTCGTATATGTTGACAATCTTGGCAATGCCCCGCAGCGATTGCTGAGGTCGTTAACATTAAATAGTTGAACCGAGGGCATTTATGCAACCCATAGAGTTTTTTAAATTGCTGGCTGATGAAACTCGCTTGAGTTCATTGCTGTTGATAGTGCAAGAAGGGGAGCTTTGTGTTTGTGAGTTAACGACCGCCTTGGCGCAGACACAACCTAAGATCTCTCGTCACCTAGCGATGCTAAGAAGTGCCCAAGTGTTATTGGACCGTCGGCAAGGACAATGGGTGTTTTATCGACTAAATCCAGCATTACCGAGTTGGGCGCAAGAAACACTCAAACAAACCGTCGCGCAAAACGCACAGCAATTGGCACCGTTGCAGGCCAACTTGTGTGCAATGGGTGATAGACCGGCGCGGACAAAAGCCTGTTGTAATTAATTTTATTCTTTTGGGAGCAGAAACAAATGGCAATTAAAGTTGGGATTAACGGTTTTGGTCGAATTGGACGCTTAGCCCTGCGTGCGGCGTACGCATGGCCGGAATTTGAATTTGTGCACATTAATGACCCGGCAGGTGACGCAGCAACTTTCGCTCATTTGCTCAATTTTGATTCTGTGCATGGTCGTTGGCACCTTGGCGCAACAAATACGACTGACAGCATCGTAATTAACGGCAAATCAATTAAGGTTACCTCGCAGAAAACAATCGCTGACACCGATTGGTCGGATTGTGACCTAGTGATTGAATGCTCAGGAAAAATGAAAAGTAAGGCGGTGTTACAAGCCTATCTCGACCAGGGCGTAAAGCGGGTTGTCGTCAGTGCCCCAGTCAAAGAAGACGGTGTTCTAAATGTGGTCATGGGCGTTAATCATCAGCTGTTTAATGCCGCGGAACATCGGATCGTCACGGCTGCAAGTTGCACGACCAATTGTTTAGCGCCGGTCGTTAAGGTGATTCACCAGAGTTTAGGGATCAAGCATGGTGCAATAACCACCATTCACGATTTAACCAACACTCAGACCATCCTCGACGCCCCGCACAAAGATTTACGTCGTGCCCGCGCATGCGGTACCAGTTTGATCCCAACCACAACCGGTTCTGCCACTGCCATTACTGAAATCTTTCCTGAGCTTAAAGGCCGGTTAAATGGCCATGCAGTGCGGGTGCCATTGGCGAACGCTTCATTGACCGACTGTGTATTTGAAGTTGAACGCGCAACCACTGCCGACGAAGTTAATCAACTGCTGCAAAGTGCCGCAGAGGGTGAGCTTAAGGGGATTTTAGGCTTTGAAACGCGACCTTTGGTGTCAATCGATTATAAAACTGATCCACGCTCAAGTGTGATTGACGCGCTGTCCACGATGGTAGTCAACGGAACGCAAGTGAAAATTTATGCTTGGTATGATAACGAGTGGGGATACGCCAACCGTACCGTCGAACTCGCGCGTTTAGTGGGTCTTGCCGACTAGACCGTCTTGCCGACTAGACCGTCTTGCCGACTAGACCGTCTTGCCGACTAGACCATAGTGCGACTATTGCTAAGTTTGGCAAATTGCTGCAAACAGGACGGGTATGGTGGTTCAAGCTTCTGCCCGCAGCCTTGTCCCTGCGGCCGATTTGCAAAGATAAGTGAGGATCTGGATGTTATTTAACGCCGAGAATGCAGGACTTCGCCAATATTTGGTTGTGACCGGCAACTATTGGGCTTTTACCCTAACTGACGGTGCGCTGCGGATGTTGGTGGTTCTGCACTTTTACGCGCAAGGATTTAGTCCTTTGGCGATTGCCTCGCTTTTTTTGTTTTACGAGTTATTTGGAGTGATCACCAATTTATTCGGCGGCTGGTTAGGGGCACGCATCGGCTTGAATAAAACGATGAATATCGGATTGTTTTTACAGATCGCTGCGCTGTCGATGTTATTGGTGCCAAGCCCAATGTTAACAGTGGGATGGGTAATGGCGGCTCAGGCGTTGTCCGGCATTGCTAAAGATCTAAACAAAATGAGTGCGAAAAGTTCGTTAAAGCTGTTGCTGCCTGACGATGCTCAAGGCACATTATATCAATGGGTTGCAGTTTTGACCGGCTCGAAAAATGCGCTAAAAGGGGTAGGGTTCTTTTTAGGCGGTTTGTTGTTGGCAAGCCTTGGCTTTCAGGGCGCCGTGACATTGCTTGCATCAGTGCTGGCGGTCATTTGGGTTATGAGTTTGTTTTTACTGAAAAGGGATTTAGGTAAAAGTAAATTTAAGCCAAAATTTAAAGATTTATTTTCAAAAAGTGCGGCAATAAATAAGCTTTCCGGCGCGCGATTGTTCTTGTTTGGCGCCCGGGACGTTTGGTTTGTCATTGCACTTCCGTTGTATTTGGCTAGCCAATTTAATTGGAGTCAAACGCAGATCGGCAGTTTCTTGGCCATTTGGATTATCGGTTATGGCATTGTGCAAGCGTTTGCACCAGTGATCACCGGCAAAAAAGCAGGCAAGGTGCCAGGAACAGCTGCGGTTCTTGGCTGGGCTGTGGCGCTTTGTACTATCCCTGTGGTTATCAGCATCGGCATGAGTACAACGGCACAGCCACTTTGGCCGTTGATCGCAGGCTTAATGTTGTTTGGCGCCGTGTTCGCTGTGAATTCGTCGTTACACAGCTATTTGATTGTACGCTTTGCTGGACGAGATGGTGTCTCTTTGGATGTCGGTTTCTACTACATGGCAAATGCGATGGGGCGGTTAATTGGGACTGTTTTGTCTGGCTGGATCTACCAAGTCGCAGGCATCCATGCATGTTTATGGGTTTCTAGTGGCTTCTTACTCCTCACCGTGTTCATCAGTTATTTATTGAAATCTGATACTTAACTTAATTGTTACTTATCTAATTGTGCTCTAAATTTGCAGACATTACTCAGGGTAGCGTCTGCAAATTTACCAAAAATCAAGTGCCGATAAGCAATTGCTGAAATCGCGTCAATTCTGCGTCCAATTGTTCACCATTGATGGTCATCGCTTCAAAAATTGTAAATGGGCTTAAGTACGTCATGCCAACATATAAGGCTGATGCTTTTAGCGGAGTCAGCACTTCATCAATGCTGCAATGGATCATGCCTGCAGCCGAGTAGGTATAAGCGCTGGCACCAGCAGATACTGCAACCTGCATCGTTTTTCCTTGCAAGGCATTGCCATTTGGGCCAAAAGCCCAACCATAACTCCATACATGGTTGAAGTACGCTTTGAGCATTGGAGTAAGGTTAAACCAATGAATTGGAAACAGATAAATCACTCGGTCAACGCCGGCATAAGCCGCTTGCTCAGCATCAATATCAAAGCTTTGTAGATTGGTCCCATATATAGCTTCCAGGTTTCGTACAATCACCTTATTTGAATTTGCAGCTAGATTTTGTAAGGCTTTAATAACCCTCGACTGTGCAAAGTTCGGGTGTGAAACGACCACGAATGTTTTCATCGTATTCCTCAATTAATCTCGACGCTTGCTTTTATGCTTGGCCAATCCCATCTAGCAAATATGCGTTAGTACTGGCAGCACTGTGCCGATAACCGATGATTTGTTGATATTGCTCACTGTGATACCAGGCTTTTGCTGCGTTTGTATCTGGAAACTGCACTATTACGCTAAATCCTTGAGGCCCTTCGCCTTCAAACACAGCGATGTTGCCTGCAAGTACAAGGACAGTTCCCCCGAATGGCGCTAAGGTTTGGCCGACCTTTTGCTGATAAGGCAGCATTCCTTCTGGATTAGAAATTGCAACATCGAATACGAAATACGCTGGGTTATTCATTACGGGCTCCGGTAATCTGCTGATTTAATGCTTGGGATAACGTTTTATAAGTCACCGCAAAAAGTGAAATCTGCGTTTAGCGGCAATCACTGGCGGCTGTCTTACCCTCATCAATCGATAGAAATCGAAGACGAGTGACTGATGACGATTATTATCTCTGGCGTAATTAACTTGTAGTGGGGGATTGGTTGAAATATTAGTAACAATAGGTTATTAATTGCGATCATTACTAGCTAGTTTGGCGAACTTATGGACCTCTCTCAACGCGTACGTGCCATTCAATCCTTTGTCGAAACGGCGAACTCAGGGAGTTTTGCTGCTGCGGCTCGGCTACTTGGCGTCAGTGCTGCCGCAATCAGTAAAAATGTGGCTGGATTAGAGCATTCGCTGGGAGTTCGTTTAATGAATCGAACGACGCGGACCTTAAGTTTAACGGATGAGGGCGCGTTATTTTTGCGCCAAGCGAGTGTGGCCCTCGAAGCACTGAAGTCCGCCGGCGATGCCTTAGCCGCGCATCGCTCAGAAATCAGCGGCCATGTAAGGATTTCAACAAGCTCAGCTTTTGGCTTAGACCATTTATTACCGGCGCTTCCTGAGTTACAAGCGAACTATCCCTTGCTGACTGTGGAAGTTGACTTCGATGATAGGGTTGTCGACTTGGTCAAGGATGGTTATGACCTTGCGCTTCGCGGTGGTCAAATTCGTGATTCGGGGTTTATTGCTCGCTCGATATGTCGATTAAATATGGTGCTGGTGGCATCGCCGAGTTACCTAGCGAAGTTTGGTGTCCCTCGAACTCCTGATGATCTGGCAAAGCATCGGCTTATTGTTCGCCGATTTCTCGGCGGGCGGATTTCGCCATGGCAATTTAAGCAACAATCTGGCGAAGTACGTGGCGTAGACCTTTCTCACGCCGTCTTGATGTTGTCAGCGCCTGAAGCACTGACAAAGTCAGCTGTTGCCGGAATGGGGATTGCGCAAGTCGCAGTTCATCACGCGTGGCAGTATCTGCAAAATGGTCAATTGCATGGGCTCTTGATAGGGCAACATGATCATGGCGATTATGAGATGGTACTGCAGTATCCACATCGCGCCTTGATTGCCCCTCGAGTGAAGGCCACGGTTGAATTTTTGCTGAGTAAATTTGCTAAGGACTCGGCACTTCATGTGCAGTTGCCGCAGCTACAAGCATTCAGTGCCCACTGAAATGCCTATTCTTCTGAAATTGATCGACAAAACCTGACCTTAGGTTCGCTCGTCATTTGATGGGAATGGTTTATTCATTGCTGGCTTGGCGATACCGTATCGCCTCGACAAAAGCCATAAAGGCCGGCGATGACTGTCGCCGATTTGGGTAATAGAGATGATATCCTTGAAAATATGGGCACCACTCTGCTAGCAGCATGACTAGGCGGCCGTCTGCAAGGTACGGTTTTGCCAGCGGTTCTGGAATATACGCAAGCCCAATCCCATCAACTGCGGCATCGACTACGTGCATGATGCTGTTAAAAAGTACCGGACCGTCAACTTTAACGGTAAAGCCTCGTTGTTGTTCTTCAAATTCCCAGGCATAAATCGGCCCAGTTAATCGATGTCTAATATTGATGCATGAGTGTGCAGTGAGCTCTGCAGGGGATTGGGGTATACCGTGTTGCTGCAAGTAGGCTGGAGAACCGACGACTATCAGCCGCCAATCAGCACCGATCCGCACCGCAATCATATCCTTGCTAATGGCTTCACCTAAGCGGATCCCCGCATCAAATCGGTCTTCAACAACGTTAGTAAATCCATAATCCACATGAAATTCTAGTTTTATCTCCGGATAGTCTCTAACAAATTGACCGAGCATTGGTCGTAAATGCAGTTGAATTTGATCATCGGTACAACTGATCCTGATGGTACCTTTTGGTTTGTCTCGAAGCTCACCAAGCCCATCGATTTCAGTGTTAATTTGTGCGATCAGTGGCGTCAATGAAGCGGAGAGTCTGACTCCGGCTTCCGTCAATGAGACGTTCCTCGTGGTTCTGGCTAAAAGTCTAATGCCTAATCGTTGCTCCAAACTCCGCATGCTATGACTTAACGCGGATGGACTTACCCCGAGCTTTGCCGCTGCTTTGGTAAAGCTCTGCATTTGCGCAACTTCGAGAAAAGCTTGCAAATCGTTTAAGTTGTTGTGCGCCATTACTGAATTATTCTCATGAATACATCAACGATAGCACTACTAATCAAAATTCATTTCTACTGTCAATATTTACTTAGACAGAATGCGTGGTGAGAAAGATGTTGCTTGCTACTGAATTCGCGTCCTCAACATTGTTTGGTAAAGGATCTAAGTAATGCAACAAAATGACAATCCATCGAGTCAACCCGCTGATGATTTTTCCCATAATGCTTCCCGCAGAAGCATGTTGAAAATGACTGGGGTTGGTTTGGTGGCTGCATGTGTATCGCCGATGACTGCAGTGGCTGATCAAGCAAAATCAATGACATTGAGTACTGAATGGGATAAAACTTTCAAAAAAAGCGACAAGGTGAAGCAGCAAAAAGTCACGTTCGTGAACCGATACGGCATTAGATTAGCTGCTGATTTATATATGCCAAAAGACATCACCGGTAAGGTCGCAGCGCTTGCCATCGGTGGGCCTTTTGGTGCCGTCAAAGAGCAGTCGTCAGGCTTGTATGCACAAATTATGGCTGAACGCGGATTTGTCACTTTAGCGTTTGATCCTTCGTTTACAGGTGAAAGTGGTGGTGAGCCGCGACATGTCGCATCACCAGACATCAATACCGAAGATTTTAGCGCAGCGATTGATTTCCTTGGGCTGCAGCAATTTGTTGACCGTGAGCGGATTGGCATCATCGGCATTTGTGGCTGGGGCGGCATGGCTTTAAATGCCGCTGCCGTGGACAAACGGATAAAAGCTGTTGTCGCCAGCACTATGTATGATATGACCAGAGTGATGGCGCGGGGTTATTACGATTCGATGACCAAAGCACAGCGGACTGAACTGCTTGAGGCATTGGGAAAGCAACGGTGGATCGATGCGGAAAGAGGCGAACCGGCATTAGGCCCAGTTTATAATGTGCTAAAAGGTGGTGAGCCACAGTTTGTGGTTGATTATGCCAGCTACTATAAATCGACAACACGTGGTTTTCACTTGCGATCTATCAACTCCAATAGCTCCTGGACCATTACCAATCCGTTGTCGTTTATGAATATGCCATTGCTTAGCTATATTTCGGAGATTTCGCCGCGGCCAATGTTGTTAGTGCATGGCGAAAACGCCCATTCCAGATATTTTGCTGAGACTGCTTATGCCGCTGCGGCCGAGCCGAAGGAGTTGTATATTGTCAAAGGCGCAAGTCACGTTGACCTGTACGATCAAGTGAATATCATTCCATTTAATAAAATGGTTGGCTTTTTTCAGCAACACTTAACGTCTTAACGTACGGCGCTTTTAATCGCGCCGCAGCAATAGCTAGCACGGTTAACCGTGCTAGCTATTGATCAGACCACACCGTAATCGCCGCCCAGTACCGCAGGCATGGCGTTGTCGACTTCATCGCTAATTGCGTCGATAGTTTTTTCCGCTTCTTCCAACTCACTAACTTCGGCGATATGAAATAAAGCTTCGCCTTCATTTATCAAGGGTAAGTTATTGCGGCCGATGATAATTCCGGAAAATGCTGCTTGCACAGCCACTTCAAAATCGCTGTAAGGCGAGTAAATATGTGCCAGAACATCACCTTGGTTGACCTTTTGACCGAGGCCAAAATAGTAGCGTGCAATGCCATCGTGTTCGGCGCGGATCCAGCTACTTTTCTTCGAAAATAATGAACGCGTTTTCTCAGGACGTTTAGCACTTCTGAGCATACCCAAGCTATGCATCACGTTCATAATGCCGCGTACGCCAATTTTAATCGCATGTTCGTCAAAACGCAGGGCTTCGCCAGCTTCGTACAAAATGATGGGGATCCCCATATTGTTGGCGGTGCCGCGCATGGTGCCATCACGACTGGCTGCTTTAATGATGATCGGCGCATTAAAGCTCTCTGCCATTTTCAGCGACACTTTATCGCGCGAAGTGGCCCGTACTTGCGGCAAATTGCTGCGGTGGATGGCGCCTGTGTGTAAATCAATAACATGGGTGCATTTTTTCAAAATTCGGTCGGTGAACTGCCAAGCCATGCGGCTTCCCAACGAGCCTTTTTCGCTGCCCGGAAAGCTACGGTTTAAATCGCGTCTATCGGGCAAATAACGGCTTTGCTGCACAAAACCATAAGTGTTGACGATGGGAACTACGACCAAAGTGCCTTTTAAACTATTAATTTTCGGTAGTCGTAATAATCGGCGGCAAATCTCGACGCCATTAATTTCATCACCATGCAGGGCTGCAGTGATGAGCAAAACAGGACCTGGTCTTTTGCCATGGACGACGTGGGCGCCGATATTTAGTTCGGTGTGGGTATAAAGTTTACCAAATGGAATATCGACGACTGCGCGGGTACCAGGCGCAATAGCACTGTTTCCTAGGGTAAATGGTAAATGTTCCTCAGCGACTGGCACTGTTTTAATTTCATCAGTATCAACGGCTTGGCTGCTTGGTTGTTCGCTCATTGTTTGCCCCGCATTTTTGCCTGATGTTTTAACACTTCTTGTTCAACATATTCAATCATTGCTTCAGTGACATCAACCTCACTGGCGCCTTCGATACCTTCTAAACCTGGCGAGCTATTCACTTCCATGACAACAGGGCCTTGGTTGGCACGTAAAATATCAACACCAGCGACATTTAACCCCATACAGCGCGCGGCTTTAATCGCGGTCTGCCGCTCAACTTTTGACAGTTTAATTTTGGTCGCAGTGCCACCACGATGTAAGTTCGAACGGAACTCCCCCGGTTTTGCTTGGCGTTTCATGGCTGCGACTACTTTGTTGCCTATGACAAAACAGCGGATATCCGCGCCATTAGCTTCGCGGATATATTCTTGCACGAGAATATTCGCATTTAAGCCCATGAAGGCTTCAATCACGCTTTCGGCGGCGGTTCGAGTTTCAGCAAGCACGACGCCAATACCTTGGGTGCCTTCTAAAAGTTTAATCACCAGTGGGGCGCCACCGACCATTTCAATCAGATCCGGGATATCACCTGGTTTGTCAGCAAACCCTGTCACAGGCAAGCCAATGCCATCTCGGGCGAGTAACTGCAGAGAATTTAACTTATCGCGAGCCCGGCCGATCGCCGCTGATTCATTTAAACAATACACGCCCATCATCTCAAATTGCCGTAAAACAGCACTGCCGTAGAAGGTAATAGAGGCTCCAATTCGTGGGATCACGGCGTCAATATCATCAAGGGCTTGGCCACGAAAGTGAATGGATAAAGCGTTGTGATTGATGTTCATATAACACAAGGTCGGATCTATCACTTCAACCTGATGACCACGCGCTTCGGCGGTTTCAACGATGCGTTTAGTTGAATAAAGTTCGGCATTGCGGGATAACACGGCAATTTTCATGCAGACTCCGGTGTCTGACTGCGTCATTTCTATTGCTGATTGTAGTCAGTCTTTTCAGTAATTTGCAGTAAGTAGGTTAATTTTCAAATATTTGCTATCGCGAAATTTCGCGAGTTAGGGCAGTAGCAATAACGAGCCTAAGCCTAAAAATACAAAAAAGCCGATGACATCAGTGATGGTGGTGAGTATCACTGAGCCCGACAGTGCAGGGTCAATCTTGGCCTTTTCTAGCCAAACAGGGATCACCACGCCAGATAATGCCGCGACACAGATATTAATGACGATAGCCAAAGCAATGACAGTACCGATAATGACATCGCCAAACCATAAATAGGTGACGCCAAAAATAACCAGCGCCCAAAGCAAACCATTAATAAGGCCGATACTGAGTTCTTTGCGCATCAAGGTGAAATAAGTTTGTGGGGTGATTTGCCCAAGCGCCAAACCGCGAATAATCAGCGTTAGAGTTTGGCTACCGGCGATACCTCCCATACTAGCGACAATCGGCATTAACACAGCAAGTGCCACGACTTGCTCCAGGGTTGCTTCAAACAAACCAATGGTCCAGCTAGCTAAAAACGCCGTGAGTAAATTGATGCCCAGCCAAAGTGCGCGGCTTTTGGCGCTGGCGATAACCGGGGCGAATAAGTCTTCGTTTTCATGCAAACCGGCGGTATGCATAAATTGGCTTTCTAAACTCCGTCGAACGTTTTCTAAGGCTTCACCGATCGAAATCCGGCCTAATAACTTCCCTTCGTCATCAACCACTGCAAGCGCTGTGTAACCAGAGCGCGACACCAAATCTGAGCCGGTATCCAGATCCATATCGCCTTCAACAATCGGCGCTTGGTCATCGATAAATTCAAATACCGGTAAATGGCTAGGTTCACCCAACAGGGTTGTGCCGTGCAACAAGCCAACATAACGGCCGGTGCGGTCGACTACCATCAATGCGTCTTGGTACTCTGAATCCTCTTTGAGCTTTTTAAACAAACGCACCGCATCACGAACTTTGGCGTTTTTGGTGATGGTTAGAACATCATGGTCAGCATAACGACCACACTGATCGTCGGTATAAGCAAGTGCGGTTGCCAGCCACAATTTCTCGCTGGCATCTAATTTTAGGCAGGCAGCTTGATAGACTGCAGTTGGCAGTTCATCAAGCATTTCAATTAAATCATCAACATCCATGCGCTCAACTAAGGTAGTGAGTTCATGTTCATCAAGTTGCTTGAAGATGTTTTTACGGGCGTCTTCCCGCATGTAATTGAGTGCGTGGATTTGCTCATCAGCATCAAGGCTCTGCCAAGTGCTGATCCGTTGTTCCAAAGGCATGGCTTCGAGGGCGACGGCGATTTCTTCCGGCTCGAGCTGGCTGAGTTTCACCCCGAGTTGCTCGACTTCTTCCTCGTCGAAACTATCACGGACTATCTCTTCGATATCCAGAAGTTCTTTCTCAACCATCACTGTTGTCCTTTTTGAGGCCCAACCCCTGAATCAAAACGATGTTTTGACTCCCATGCCAAATCGGTGCGGATAATACCGCAGCTAGACAACATTTTTATAGTCAATTCAACATGATTTTGCGATTATTTTGCTACCACCAGCGTTTGACTTTAAAGCCAACCAACATGCCAATTGCTAAGGCTGCCATGCCAATCAATGTCCAATAATAGCCGCTGGCGAGATGTAATTCCGGCATATTGTCAAAATTCATTCCATAAATGCCGACGATGAAGGTTAACGGAATAAACACCGTCGACACCATGGTCAATACTTTCATCCGCTCGTTGATCTGATGCGACGAGGTGGACATATAGGCGCTAACTAAATCACCGAGTTGGTCATAGTACATTTGCGTCATGCTATGCAGCCGTTCGAATTTTTCATAAAAATCACGCAGCTCGACCGTTTGAAATTGTGCGACAAATGGATGGTCGTCTTCTGGTGTCAGCAAGTCTGCGAACATTTCCTTTTGGTAGGCGAGGTTACGTTCGAGTTTTCTAAACACTGAGCGATAGCGCATGATCGTTGCCATTTTGTGGTCATCGCCATGAGTCAGCATCAAATCCTCGAAATCACCAAGTTCATCTTCAAAATTAATCAGTTTTTCAAGGTAGCTCGCGGACACACTATGAATGTATTGTTTTACCCAATCCTTCATCGCCATATGGACTTTGTTTGGGTCAAAAGACGGAATTATCAATGAAAAGTCAAAGGCCATTTGCTGGCATTTATACAACAAAATATTGCCGGAGAATAACAAACTAATTTGCGCATGCCCTGGGTAATCAACGAAGTTTTTCCCAGCAAATGCTCGTAAAATCAATAAGGTGAACTCAGCATTTGCTTCTAATTTAGGCGGATGGCGCTCGCGTAAAAAGTCTTCGGCGATGACCGGATGAATAGAAAGTTTTTGCAGTAAGTTTTGCTGTTCAACGAGACTCGCGGTGGAAAGATCGGCCCAGATTTTTTCATCACCGTTTAACGGGTAATACAAAGTATCAGCATCAATCAGACGCCAACGCGCAGTTTCTGGATCAAAAATATGCAGTTGTAACATAAAGGCTCGTTTCGGTTTTTACCATGCTGATGTCGGTAAGGGCAGCCAACATTTATAAAAAATTGTTGAACGGGTATCGATTTCTCAGTATTGCAGATCAATAACTTAAAAAAACAAAGGCTGCAACAAGTTGCAGCCTAAATTTGCTGGTTAATCCGCGTTTGCGACGCGCGATGGACGCTGCAGCATTAGCCTTTTTTCGCTTTGATATAATCGTCAACTAGCTGTTCAAGAACATCCAATGGCACTGCGCCATTTTTCAGCACAACGTCATGGTATTCGCGAATATCAAATTTCTCGCCAAGTGCTTGGCGAGCTTTCTCGCGAAGTTGCACAAGCTTAATCATGCCAATTTTGTAGGCGGTCGCTTGTGATGGCATCACGATGTAGCGCTCGATTGCATTCACTGCTTCAGTTTTGGCGTTTGGCGTGTTGTCGACCAGATATTGGATCGCTTGTTCGCGAGTCCATTTTTTCGCATGGATACCGGTATCAACTACCAAGCGACAAGCGCGCCATAATTCCATCGCTAACCGACCAAAATCTGAGTACGGATCTTTATAAAAGCCAATCTCTTTTGGCAATAACTCGGTGTATAAACCCCAGCCTTCGATATACGCAGTGTACCCGCCAAATTTACGGAATTTAGGCACGTTTTCTAGCTCTTGCGAAATCGCAATTTGCATGTGATGACCCGGGATCCCTTCATGATAAGCCAATGCTTCCATTTGATATTTCGGCATATCTTTCATGTTATGTAAATTGGCGTAATAAGTACCTGGGCGCTTGCCGTCCATCGACGGTTGCGAATAAAACGCTTTGCCTGCAGATCCCTCGCGAAACGGTTCCACGGCTTTGACTATCATGTCCGCTTTCGGCTTCACTAAAAATAGCTCGTCGAGCTTGCCTTTCATCGTGTCGATGATCCGGGTCGCTTCCGCCAAATACGCAGCTTTTCCTTCGGCAGTGTCTGGGTAGTAGAACTGTGCATCATCACGCATAAAGGCAAAGAATTCTTGCAGCGAGCCTTTAAAGCCCACTTGCGTCATGATTGCTTGCATCTCGCTATGAATACGCGCGACTTCAGATAAACCCAATTGATGAATTTCTTCAGCCGTCATGGTGGTTGTTGTCGTGCGAGCCAGCGCATTGTTGTAAAAGGCCTCACCATCTTTGAAGCGCCAAACGCCATCGTCGGTGCCAGCTGTTTGTTCTTGCTTAGTTAAATAAGCAATCAAACTTTCATAGGCAGGTTTGACTGAACTGACTAACGCGATATTGGCTTCCTTAATCAACAGTGCTTTGGCGGCGTCGTCAATTTTCAGCGCGTTAACTTTTTTGCTGAAGTCTTCCAGCAAGGTGCTATCGGCACCTTCGGTAAACGGCGCACCTTGGATAATGTTTTTGCTCGCTGATATAGCCAGCGGGAACACAAATTTGGGTGGAACAATACCAAGGGCCGCCCGTTTATCCAGTTGTTGTTGCAACTGGGCAAAAAGCGCCGGGATGCCGTTTAATCGGGCGATATAGGCTTTGGCATCGCTTTCATCATCAATCATGTGTTGGTTGATTAAAAGCGACGGCACATTGGAATGGTAGCCATACATTTGATTGACCGGGTAGTTGTATAAGCGCCAGCGATCATCGGCAATTTCTTCTTCAAGTTGCTGTTTGAGCAAGCGGTGACTGAGCGCAGTTTGTGCATCTAATTTACTGACATCAAATGCCGCTAAGCCAGCTAATTGCTGCTTTTGCAGTGCCAGCATCGCGTCGGCAGCTTCATCTGTGAACGCATCCCATTGGTCATACTTCTGTTTGATGCCTAACTGCGTTAAAGACTCTGGACTTAAATTCACTTGGTCCATAAACACTTGTTCAAAATAGGCGTTGGCTTTATCGCTCTCGCTTTGCGTTGTGGCCGGGATCTCAGTCTTGGCTACGTCAGGAACTGTGCTCGGTGCTGTCGGCTCTGGTGTGCAAGCGGTCAATAGCGCAAGTGCGACGGCGAGTGCTATTGGCGTAGATTTCATTTTCATAAGTTCCCTTCATATTTAATAGTTATAGGAAAAGCTGTAATAACTCGTTGAGATAACGCACCCCACGTGGGGTAATTTGCCAGCTGTGCTGTTGCACACTAACTAATCCTAATTGCTCAGCCCGTGCAAGAATTGGACTGACTGATTCGATAGAAAGGCCGGTATATGCGGCAAATTCCTCGTGAGGACAGGCTTCCAATAATCGAAAGCGATTCATAAAAAATTCAAAGGCTAAGTCGTCGTGCGCAATGGCTTCAACACTATCCAGATAACCACGGCTGATGTCCATGTAGCCCTTGGGGTGTTTGATTTTCACTGTCCGCACAATTTGTTGCAGAGCGGGCAGGGTGATTTTGCCATGGGCACCGCAACCGATGCCTAAATAGTCACCAAAACGCCAATAGTTGAGGTTGTGTCGACACTGATAACCTTCCCGGCAATAGGCTGAGGTTTCATATTGTTGATAACCGTTTTCGCTGAGTAACGCATGGCCGTGTTCTTGAATATCCCATAGCAATTCGTCCTCTGGCAACACTGGCGGTTTGGAAGCGAATACTGTGTTTGGCTCAATAGTCAGCTGGTACCAAGACAGATGTGGCGGTTGCAACGAAATTGCTTGGGTTAAATCGTTAAGCGCGGCTTCTAGTGTTTGCTCAGGAAGTCCATGCATCAAATCCAAATTAAAGCTATTGAGGGCGCCGTGCTGAAGTGTGGTTGAGCTTAGTAAGCCCTTGGCGAGTTCAGCAGCTTTGCAGGCTTCCGCAGGGTTATGAATGCGGCCAAGTCGCTTTAACTGATCTTCGGCGAAACTTTGTACGCCAATCGAAAATCGGTTGACGCCGGCAGCAACGTAGCCGGTAAACCGAGCGGCTTCCACAGTCCCAGGGTTGGCTTCCATGGTAATTTCAATGTCGGCGGCAAAAGGGATCAGCGTTGCCACTGTGGACAATAGACTGGCGATGCCTTCACTGCTAAATACACTAGGCGTGCCACCACCGATGAAAATAGTGCTTAACTCGCGGCCTTGCACATAGCGCAGGTCTTGCTGTAAATCGGCGATTAAATGCGCAATGTATTCTTGTTCGGGAATGCCTTGCTTAATCGCATGCGAGTTGAAATCACAATAAGGACATTTTTGCACACACCATGGGATATGGATGTATAGCGCAAGTGGTGGCAGCTCAAGATTAAGCGTTACTGCTTGACCAGCGTTAAGAGTATTTGTCATTAACCGCGCGTCCACTCTGGCAATTGCGCCATTAATTGTTGCAAGGCTTTCCCGCGATGCGACATTTTGGCTTTTTCAGCTTTACTAAGCTCAGCCGAGGTGCAGTTAAGCGCTGGGATATAAAAAATCGGGTCATAACCAAAGCCACCATCACCAACTGGTGCTAAGGTAATTTCACCCTGCCAGATGCCGTGAGCCACTAATGGCGTTGGATCTTCAGCATGGCGCATCAACACCAGCACACAGTGAAATTGTGCCTGTCTGAGTTCCTTGGGAACATCGCGCATCGCATCAAGCAGCTTGATGATATTTTTTGCATCGGTAGCACCTTCACCTGCGAAGCGGGCTGAATAAATGCCAGGAGCACCTTTAAGTGCATCGACGGCTAAACCCGAGTCATCGGCGATTGCACAAAGCCCCGTTAGCTTGGCGGCATGTCTGGCTTTGATAATGGCATTTTCGATAAAGGTTAAACCAGTTTCATCGGCATCTGGCACTGAAAACTCGGTTTGTGGTACCACATCAAGCGCGAATGGTGCGAGCATCGCACCCAGTTCGGCAACTTTGCCGCGGTTGCCTGTTGCTAAAACAATTTTCTGCATAAATGCCCTTAATTCTGGAAATTCGGGGTTTTTCCCTTTGAGTTTGCTGAGCAGTCACATCGTGTGCGCTGTTGTTGTGGGCAAACTATTGTCGCCTAGCCACAGCGTCAACGACATTGGCTATCGGTTCGGCGAAAATTGCCTGGGTAAAGTATTAATCTGGATAAAAAGTGTGATTAAACTTCAATTGTTGGCTTTGCGTGCCTTGGCTTATTTGAATAGTAAAAGACACCATTTGTTCGGTTTGATAACCATACTGCGCAATGTAATACACCGCTTCGCCTTCTTTTACTTCGACAAAAGTCAGTTGCTTAATCTGGCCTAATAAATTCTTCGCTTCGCCGCTGATTTGCACCTGTTGTGCCGCTTGGTCCTTGCTGTTTAGCACCGAAATATTGACCAATCCGTTATATTTGCTGCGCTCAATTTTGTATTGGCTGGCAATTATCGGGTCCAGCAATGTGGTTGGTAAGGCAATGTAATGGACATCCCATGCACCTAATTGTTTCATTTGTTCTGCCTGCGCAGGCATCAGCGTGAGCCAAGAAAGTACAATCGCGAAAAATAGATTTGTTGAGTTGAATAATTTCATCATGAATTCTCCAATTGGATGCCAAGTGCCTGCAGCTCAGCGGGGATTTGTTCTGGTGCGCAAATTCGAACCTGTTTGTTTCGACTTAATTCGCCTTTGGCTATATCAATCCGTGACTTTGCCACCGCAAAAGCTTTCGCCAAAAATTTCTGAATATGGGCGTTTGCTTTGCCATCTACCGGCGGGGCAGTGATGGCAAGCTTGATGGCGCCAGCGTGCAGTCCCATCCATTGGTCGCGACTGGCTTTAGGTTGTACGTACAACTGCAAAATTAGATCGGCGTCTTGCCAACGCCACGCGACATCTGACATATCAAAGCAGCTGTACATAAATAGGTGTGAGTAACTTCCCTAAAAATAGCAATCCAATAATTAACACCATGGCAGAAAAATCGAAGCCTCCCACCGCCGGTATTATGCGACGAATTGGCGCAAGCAAGGGTTCGGTCAATTGCGACAGTAGCGATTCCATTGGTGTTCTTCCTTGGCTAAACCAACTAAGTACTGCACGAGCTAATAAAATATAAAACAAAAGATCCATCCCTTGTTGTAATAAATTAAAGACTGAACCCAGCAGCAATTGATAGATAGAAGGCATTACTGACAATATAAAACTCAAGACGAATATTTTAGCCACGCTGATAAGCAGTGCCAACACGACCGTAGCAGTATCAATTGGACCTACGGATGGAAGCATTCTGCGCAGTGGAATGATGACCGGATTTGTCGCCTTCACGACAAACTGACATAGAGGATTGTAGAAGTCGACTTTGTTCCATTGCAGCCACCAACGTAAAATCACCACAAACAACGCTAAATCAAAGATGGTTCTAAATAAAAAATTAAATGCTTCATTCATCGATGGGACACTCCTGGAAATCGGATTTATAAAGTCTTAGCCATCGCTTCTGCGCGAGCTATTGCGGCAGACATGGCGTCTTTTACTAGATTTTCAAGGCCGGCGCTGCGCATTGATTCAATCGCTTCGTGGGTTGTACCGCCTTTGCTGGTCACTTGCGCGCGTAAATCGGCAAAAGGTGCATCTGACTGCGCTGTCATGGTTGCTGCGCCCAAAGCAGTTTGCACCACCATGGCTCGTGCGGCGTCGCTACTAAAGCCTAAGCTTTCACCGACTTGTTGCATCGCCTGCATAAAATAGAAAAAGTAGGCTGGGGCGCTACCGGTGAGTGCAATAATGGAGTTAATTTGTGCTTCGTTATCTAGCCAAACCGTCAAACCCATACCGCTAAATAGGCCATCGACAAAGGCTTTTTCGTAGTTTGAACAACGATGGGCGAAAATCCCTGTGACGCCAAGACCAACGGATGCCGGTGTATTTGGCATTGTTCGCACTAACCGTACTTCACCAAGCCAATTCTCATAACGCGCGACCGGCAAACCTGCGGCAACCGTGACAAATAATTTTTCAATAGATTCTGGCGCTTGTTCACGGATCTGCTGGCAGACATCAGCCATCAGCTGCGGTTTAACCGCAAGCACAATCACGTCAGCTTGTTGCACGGCAACAATGTTGTCTTGGGTGATTTGGATGCCAAAATCAGCAGCAAGTGCATCAAGCTTCGCTTTGCTTGGGTTTGCGGCAATAATGTTCTCGGCTGGGTAGCCGTTTTTGATCATGCCTGCAATGATGCAGCGTGTCATATTGCCCGCGCCAATGAAGGCGACCGTATTGTCATTCATGCTTAGTAGTTTCCCGATGGCCAAAAATGGCAGTGCCTAATCTTATCATAGTTGCACCGAATGTCAGGGCTTGTTGCCAGTCGTCTGACATGCCCATTGATAATTGATTTGCTT
>JACCDZ010330648.1_pt1 | contig 58350 bp, 70 predicted proteins | sample 7449551 | NCBI WGS metagenome assembly JACCDZ01 (sample SAMN15323452, study PRJNA562643) | freshwater metagenome | isolation source: river surface water | place: USA:Blue River Watershed | collected 2017-08-18 | reverse complement strand
CTAATATAGTTACTTTTAATAATGAAAAAGAATCCATTACATATGAAAAAAGTGAGTTTTTAGCTACTGTTAAAGTTAGTGAAAGAATTGGACCAGAAATCATGGGTATGCCAACAGTTTCATTAATTTATGGTAATGTTGAAGGTTTACCATCAGTAAAATCAGGAGTTTTCTATATTGTTAGCGAAAAAGTAAAAGCATCATCAATGAGAAGTGATTTGATTGCTCCAAATAATCCAATTAGCAATGATAAAGGGCAGCTTTTAGTTACTTCATGGATTTATTAATAAAAGGAATATAAGATGCAAAATAAATCAGGATTTGTGGCAAAAAATTTAATGCAACCAAATTATTATCAAAAGATCTTTGATTTATTTTGTGCTGTATATATTGGTAATGATGAGAATGAATATCATTTACAAATTAGTGGTAATATAGTAATAAATAGAATTGATGGGATTGAAATTTTAAAACAAGAAAAAGATGGTAGGAAATATTTAACACCTCAAACATTCAAAACTATAAAAAGTGCTGTTCTTTATTTGCAAGAGTATATGACAAAAAAGAAACTTTTATAGTTTTACTTTATTAATCAATATGTTATAACATATAATTTACTTTTTTTTATTTTAAAGTAAAAGTTGTTATAATTTAATTATTTTATTTATTTTGGAAACTCATATGAAAAACTTTTTAAAACTTTCATTAATTAGTCTATTATCATCATCAATTTTTACAATTGTTATTATTTCTGGTATTTATTCAATAGCAGATTTAGATCATGAAAAAAAACATCCAATTGGAGAAATCTTTTCTGAAGAAAACTAAATTCTTTAAAAATTTAAGCTTAGAATTTGTTTGCACATGTGAACAACAAAAAATTGTAGAAGATTTTGAAGTGCATGGATCTAGACAAGGTAATTCATTCAAAATTTGGACTTACCTAAAACAACATCATAATGAATTATTCCTATTTATTAATGATGTTTCAATTAAAAAATTTGTAGATTATTACAATCCATATGCTCATCAAACAAAAATTCGGAATGATAATAAGTTTTTATATGTAACAGATTCTGGCATTGAATATTTATTTAAAATTTTAACTTAAGAGGTCATTATGTTTTCATTAATTTTAGCTTGTTTTTCTTTTCATAGTAATCCCATGATTTCATTATCAGGTTTTAAAAATTTAAAATCATGTCAAACAGCAGGAGAGAAAGCTCAAAAACAATTCACACAAGATATAGATATAACCAATGGTGTAGCATATAATAAATGCTCTTACATTTGTATTGATCAAAGTAAATAAACATCTTTTATTATTTAAAATGGCTAAAAGCCATTTTTTCTCTTTAGGTGGATGCCTAAGTAATGTAATAAGTATATTTGACATTATGTAATATTTATGATATAATAGTAACATAAATTAAAAAAGGTATTAGAATGCAATTTCAAAAAATATTACAAGCTTTGTCATTTAATGATCTAAGAGATATAATAAAATTAGCTAATGAAGAGTTGGCTAGTAGAGAGAATAATTATCAATTAATCGTTTTGGAACGTGATAAAGAAGAGATTGATTCTGAGTACTATGACAGATTTTATCCTATTTTAGGCTATGAAAGCTATAAAATAAATAGAAAAGGTCAAATCCTTGGCAAAAAAGGTAATATTATGCAAACACATAAAGTTTCTAAAGGTGAAAATTATCAGAAAGTAAAATTAACTGATGCAGATGGTAAATCAATGAATAAATTTCTTCATAGACTAGTTGCTTTAAATTTCATTCCAAATCTTGAGAACAAAAAAATTGTTAATCATATTGATAACCAAAAAGATAATAATCACATCTTAAATTTAGAGTGGGCTACTGAATCAGAGAATATGAAGCACTCATATATAATTAATAACAGCTAAAGGCATTTTTAAAATGCCTTTTTTTTATATCTTTGTCCTATTTATAAACCTTAAAAAATTTTCTAACCATAAATAAATCTAATTTGTCAAGCCAAAACATAAAAATAAAGTAAAATATTTTGATTGCTTTTAACTCATATATAAGTTATAATAATGTTATCAAAAATCAAAACTCAAAAACTTTTAAAAGGACTTCATTATGTTAAAAACAGTAATTAACTCCGTTAACACAACTTTAATTTCATTCTCAAAACTAATTCTAGGAACAGTACATATTTCTGAAGATAATCAAAAAAATATTGAAATTTTAGCATAATTTGCTTGACAATTTGTAAGACATATGTTATAATAATGTTATAAGAATTAAAAAACAACTTAACTCAAAGGAAATTAAAATGAAACAATTAAACTCTCACTTCGCAAACATTAACTTAACTTCAAAAAATGCACAAGGTTATGCCAATAAAAAAACAATTGGTGCTTTTCATCTTAAAGGCTCAAAAAAACTAAATGCTCAACAAGAAGAGTTGCAAGTCAAAAATCATGAAGGTTATGTTAATTTAGAATTAGTTAATCAAATGATTGCTGATGGTGAAGTTGCTAACAATGGTTTCTTAAATATCATGTTAGATGAAAATCGTTATTTCGAAAGTAATCATGACATTAATTTTAATTTTACTGGTAATCCAACACTAGATCCTAGTAAAGCAAATTATCAAGGTTTTGTTTCTGTAAGCATTAAATCAAAAAATGATCAAGGTTATAATAAATCAGAAATCATTGGTAACTTAATTAAAAAAGATTCATTAATGCCAAATTCAGGTAAAAAAGCTTTTACTAACTTTATTAGCATCAACTTAAAAAAAGTTCAAGAACTAAAAGATGCTGGAGAACTTTCTCAAAGTAAGTATTTGTCATTCAGCCTTTTTGGTAATAAAAACTCACCAGATAATTATAATAGTCAAGTTCAGCCAGAACAAGTTTCACAAGAAAAACCTCAAATGGATGATATTCCTTTTTAATTAAAAGCCCATACAGGGCTTTTTTTATAAGCATAGCTAACATGAAAAAATATACAATTAATGCTGCATCAATAGATGATATATTAAGGGCTACACAAACCAATACAACCTTTGAATTGCCATTATTTCAACAAAAATTTAAAGTAAATATTGAAAATAAACATAAATATAATGATGTAGAATGTAAATTAAAACCAATGGGAAAAATTATATTTCATAACCTCTATATTTTAATGGATTTACAAAATTTGCTAAAAACAAAAAAAGAACATAAATTTTTATTGATTGATGATGAAATATACTTAATATCAATTATAAACAACTAATATTATTAAACATATTTGCATTTTATATAATTATATGATATAATATAGTATATTTTAAAAGGATTTAAATGCAGTTAGATCAATTAAAAGAAGATTTATTCTCAATTATACAAAGTGAAAATTTAATTCCAATTATAACAGAGGAAGAGCTAAAAGATTATGTTTCCTTACAATTGGATAATATAAATGAATTATCTCACCAAAATTTTAAATTTCAATATTTAAATGAGTTAAAAGAAGAAATCGAATGCCATTTCGATTCTTCAATTAAAAAACAAATAACAATTATTTTCAATAAAATTAATTTGGATTAAAAAAATGATAATTATTACAAATGAATTACTAGTTTTAAAAAATTATAGAGTTGTAGAATTTGTAGCTAACTACAAAAATAATATAGTTGTTAGAGACATTCATTCAAATACTGTTTCTGAAATTAATAAACATGAGGTTTTAGTTAATTACAATAGTATTACTAAACATTAAAAAATCAAAAATTTTAAGTCACCATATAAATGGTGACTTTTTTTATATCTTAACAATATTAAAAAAATCCCTTGACAAATAAATAATTAATATGTTATAATAATAATATTAAAAATAGAAGTTTCTTTATTCAACCTTAAACAACTAAGTGAAAGAGATGCTTCGCAACTCTAAAAAAATACCAACAAAGTTGGTATTTAAAATTTAAAAAAGGTTAAATTTGAAAAAAATAAATGAATTATTGTCAAGTCTAATTGCTTCATCTAGGGCTGAAACCTCTCCCTGTTTTTTACATGAAATTTTATTTAGATTAAAATACATTGAAGAATCAAAGACAGAAACAATGGGGATAGATCAAAAAGGTAATTTATTTTATAATTTAGATTTTGTAAATGAATTATCTAAAGAAGAGCTTTATGGTTGTCTTCTTCATGAAGCAATGCATATTGCTTTTTTTCATCCAGAAAGAAGCAAAAATAAAGATCATTTAAAATGGAATTATGTTACTGATTTAATTATTAATAATATTCTAGTCAATAACAATATTACGCTACCATCTGGAATAGCTTATAAAAGGTTAGAATATAATATTACAGAAGAAATATTATATGACAAAATACAATTATCTAAAAATATAAATAATCATGGTTTTTGGGGACATTCTGAAACATCTGTAAATCAAATTAATAAAAATATTATTTCAGAAGTTAAAGAGAAATTCAAAAACCAACACTATGAAAAAATATCTAATATAGATAAATTTATTATAAAACAATGTGAAAATTTTTCAACAATAGACTGGATAAGTGCATTAAAAGACTTCATTTCTCCATTATCACAAAATTATAAATATAATTTTGCAAAAAGATCTGTAATAAGTGAGATGATGTATCAGCAAAGACCTCATGAAAGCACTTTTTTACCAAAACTAGAAAATTATAATAAAGATGATAATTTAATTTTAGTAATTGATACATCTGGCTCAACATCAGAAGTAATTCATTACTTTTACAAAGAAATAGTAAATTTAATTAATGAATTTAACATAACAGCCAAAGTAATTTTATGTGACTCAGAAATTACTGATGTATTTGATGTATCAAAAGAAACATTAAATGAAAAAAAACTATTATCAGGTGGTGGTGGAACTTCTTTTAATCCACCATTTGAATATATTGAAAAAAATAAAATAGAAACTTCTGGTTTAATATATTTTACTGATGGTTTAGGAATTTGTAATCATCCAGAACCTGATTATCCAGTTTTATGGATCTCAACATACAAATTAAACTTTTGTAATTTTGGTAATAAAATAAAAATGCATATAAATTAAAATTATATGGATTTTTATAGAATATACTTATTTTAGTTTTTATCTATAGCAAAGCTTTTGCTTTGCATTTTTGGTTATTGATCAATACTAAAAATAACTTTTTTTTTATTAGTCGTTTGCTTTGCAAACATTTTATTTTATTTAATAAAAAACAATTTTATAAGATTTTGTATTATACATATTTATTTTACTTACATAAGTATTGTTTGTATTTACATAATTATTATTTGAACTTACATAAAGTGTTTTAACTTACACTATTTTAAATCAAACATATGTTTTATTTTACATATGCTTTAATATAAACTTTCTTTACATCTTACGTATGTTTATTAAAAGGAAATACATAATGCTTCTAAACATCAAAAACTTTCTAAAAACAGCTTACTTATCTGGAGATAGAGTTCCATATATTTTTCTTGGTTCTCCTGGCATAGGAAAAACAGCACAAGCAATTCAATTTGCCAAAGAAATTGCAGAAGAACTTTTAAAACAAAATAAAATTAAAGATATTAATGATTTTGAGGTAAAGCTAATTTCATTATCACAAATTGATAAATATGAAATATCTGGTGCTCCAAGAATTGTAGAAAAAGAAAACTCAAAAGAAAATTCTTCACAATCAATCAAAAATTATATTCTTGATTATGTACCAAATGGAAGAATAGTGCCAGACAAAGAATTTGCTATTATCATTTTAGATGAAATTACAACATGTTTACCTGATACGCAAACAGCTGCACTATCAATGATTAATGAAAGAAAAATTGGAAATGTACAATTATCAGAAAATGTTATGTTTGTATGTTTAGGAAACAACAAAGAAGATGCTGCTGATTTCAGACCATTACTTGCTCCATTAGTTAGTAGATGTACTTTATTGCATATTGATCCAGATCCAATTGCTTGGTTAGAATATGCCAAAGAAAATAATATCAACAAACATATTTATAACTTTTTACAAGAAACTTATACAATAAATTTATTAGAACCAGTACCATCAAAACATACTCCATTTGCTTGTCCTCGCTCTTGGTTTAATTTATCACAAAGATTGAATACAAATAAATTACTTATGGCAAATGATACTCTAACTGAATTAGGAATGGAAGTTGTTTTGGGAACAGTTGGCAAAAATAAAGGTTTAGCATTTATAAAATATATAAGTGACATTAATAATTTTCCTGACCTTATAGAAGTAATTAAAAATCCAGAACTTTTAATAAATATTAATAATTTAGATATTAGTAAAATAATTAGTTTTAACTCTTTGTTAACAGATTACTCTTATGATATTTTAAAAAATAAATTAAAGAATAAACAAGTAGAAGAAGTTTCCAAATTTTTAATTAACACACTAAAACTAATCGAAAATAAAAAACTTAATATTGAAAAATCTTTAATTGTTTCACTGGCAATCTACTGGATAAAATCTGCTCCAAATGGAGGAGATAAAAATATAACTTTATTATCCAATAAATCAGTTCAAGAACTTATTTTAAATGAATCAATAAAACAAGCTTTTGAAAAGAAGTAAGAAAATAATAAGAAATTTAAGTGAATAATAGTAGTTAAAAGACAAAAAAATACTGTAATAAAAATTGAAAGTAAATGTGAAAGTCTAAAAATATAACTTTTAAGCACTTATCAGAAAGTAAAATATTTTAGAATTAATTATTATTTTGTAAACTTTATTTATTTTTTTAAAATTATTTTGACTTTTTTTTTAAAACCTTCTAAAATATGTTAATATATTGGAATACAAAGGATAAAAATATGTGTAATTATATTATAACAACAGAGACTAAAACATTAGTATTAGATAATGAAGAAATAGTTTCTATTGAAATAAAGGAATATGTTAGTTATTATAGTAGATTAATAAAAAAAATTTTTGTTTTTGCTTTTAATATATTTTTAAAAGAATATGACGCAAAAATAATATTAAAAACAAAAACAAAAATCATAGAAATAACCTATAATAACCATAATAAAATTGAAAATTTATCTAAAATTGTAAATGATGATTATAATCAAATAAAAACTCTACTGAATAAAGAAGATAAAACAATAAATATAAATGGAAATATTTCAAAAATAAAAAACAAAACAGATATTTGTAAATTATTTGGACTAAAATAATGCAAAATGGTTTAAAAATGGATTATTGTGTTATTTTTCCCATTTTATTAGTTAAGGAGTTGTTTTGATTATACAAAATGAACAAGAGATAGTTCTTTATAGTGATTTAAGTAAAATATATAATTTAAAATATATTTTATCTGAAAGAGAAAAAATAAAGGACTTAAGTATTCTTAAAAAAACAAATAGTGCAATATCTTTATATGATCTAGATATATTAATTGGGTTATGTTATCTTTATCTACCTTTTTGTATCCATGAGGAAATCCCTTATTGGTTAAAAAAAGAATGGGATTTAAATTATTCTGTTAGAAATATTCAGTCAATTATTTATAGCTTTCAATCAAGAAGAGCTTACCAAAACTTCAACAATATTATTTTATTAGATACTGAAAAAGTAGAATCAACCAGTGAAGCTTTAGAAGCAGTCGGTGGAGAAATAATAAAAACAAATGGATTTTATTTTACAAAGAATCAAAAATTTTTAGACCAATCATTTTTTTATAGAGGATTGAAATCTGGAAATAAAAAACAAAAACAGATTGGTTCAAAAAATAATATTTTTTCCTTTATAAAAAATGATAAAACAGAATTAACTCCAAAAGATATATTACTAATTAAAAGATTTTGCTACATGTATGATTTTTCAGATATGAATATATTAGAGGTTTGCTCTGAAAAAAAATTCATTTCAAATGGTTCAAAAAATGATTTAATTAAAAACATTCAGGCAGAATACATTGTTTTTTATAGCAAAATTGAAAGCAAATATTTTGGAGGAGAATAAAATTAATCAAATAACATCAAAATATAATAGAACTAAATACAGACAATTTGTTAATAAAAGATTTAAAGAAATGAAAAACAATAATTTTTATAAATTACAAGCAAAAAATTTTTTAGTTCATAGTAATAATGAGTTTATTGAAAATATAAATAAACCATTTAAAAAAATGGAATTAACAAATTATGAAGAGTCTTGTAGATATCATTTAATAAAAAATCATTTAAATGAAATATCATTAGTATTAATTAAAAACACTCCCCTTCCCTTATTTTTTTTAAAAATATATTATTTTTTAGAATTAAAAGTAAGAGAAATTCTTTTATTAAATTTATCAAAAAAAGAAATTAAAACTACAAAACATGAATATAAATAAAAAAATTAAACCAAATAAAATTTTTAAAATATCTAATTTTATATTATTAGATTTTAAAAATAAAACAACATTATTTTTTTTAGCAACAATAATTCTTATTATTATATATAATTTAATTTCAAATATACCATTTCATGATTTATTTAATCACAAACCAACAAATTATTCACAAACTATAATTAATCAAAATTACCCTAATATAGATGATAAATATATTAGACCAAAACCACAAATAAATTACTCTAGTTTATATTCAATTATGACCTCATATAAACAAAAGAACAACCCTAAATCATATGATTTATTAAAAGAAATAAATAAAAAACAAGCAATTTTAATTAGAAATCTAATTGATATTGATCTCTATCAATATTTAAATAATGAAAATTCATCCCCATCCTTAAATTATAATGATTTAGTTTTTGTTAATTCAATAAATTATAATAATATCAAAAACTATTTAATACAAAACAATAAATATTTTGTATTAAATAATGAAATCATATCAGAAAATTGTTCTGAAAATTATTGTAATTACAATATGTCAGGAAATCAATTTTATAATTTTAACATTTTTGAGGATAATTTATCTTCAATTAATAACTATAATAAATATAAAGAATATTCAACAATATTTGTTTGTAAAAATATTTCAATTGATGTTAATAATTCAGAACAATTAATTTTTTCAAATTGTCTATATGAAAAAAATTATATAAATGAATATGCTAATAATTTAAGTGAATTATTAAAAACATATCCTGATTATTTAACTGAAAAAGCAAAACATCTTATTTATACAGCATTAATTGGATATTTTTATATAGATGAAAATTCAATTTGTTATATGGATAATATTGAATATTACAATGAAAAAAATCAATGCTTAAATGAATTAGAATTAAATTTATCATCAGCAAAAAATTTAAAAACCTCATTTTCAAATTTTACTTTAAATTCAGTAAAATATCAGAATTTGTTGAATTTATCTTTATCAAATAATAGAGATTATAGAAATTATAGTTTAGAAAATATGATTTTAGAAAAAATAGAAAAACAACTTCCAAAATCATTAACTCCATCACAAAGAATAGAATTAATTTATCAATTAAATCAATTATATATTCCAGGAGATAATATTAATGATTCAAAAGCAAGTAATATAAGAAATTATAATCTAAATAAGATTTATTCAAAATAACTTTTATTTAAAAAAAATTGACAAATAAATAAATTTATGGTAAAATATTTAATAAAAATCAAAAGGAAAAATGATGAGGGGATTAAGAACAAGAATATTATATCTTATTTTACAAAATATTCAAGAAAATAATAAAATCAGAATACAAGAAATAAATAAAGCAATGATTATTAAAAATAATAATGGATCTAAACAAATAATTAGAAGGTCTTTATTAAATTTTATTAATATTTTTAATATAAATATAAAAATAGAAAAATTTCAACCCCAAACAAAATATGAAAATTTATATGATAAATTAATTATAAAAATTAATAAACTATATAGAAAAAAAGATATACATCAATTAAATGAAATCTGTCACTTATTAAAAGATTTAGCTATATCATCATTGCATAAAAATAATATAGAAACTCAAAATTACTTAATTAAAAAAATTACTCAATAATTAACTTTTTAAGGAAAACTTTTGAACGCTAATTATAAACCTACTTCATGTTTTTATTGTAATAAAACTAATCAGATTTTCAATAAAGATCATGTAATACCAAAATCAAAGGGTGGAAAATTAACTGTAAAAACATGTTTTATATGCAACAATAAAAAGTCAAATTATTCTCTTTTTGAATTTTATTTAATTGGAGGGGTATCAAAAGAATTATTTGATAAAACTGCAAATTTTGTAAAACAAACAAGACCTAAAAAAGAATATGAGCATTTATTTAGTTTTTCATGTTTTGAAAACAAAATAAAATTAGGTCATTTTCAAAAGATTGTAAATAAAAATATTAACAATCTAAATTTTAATATAGAAGAAAATGAATTTGATTACATTGAGCAATTTAAAAATCTTCAACACAAATTTAAAAATAATAAAAAAACATTTTTTAAATTATCAGACTATTTTATTTATTTAGAAAATACTAATTTTAACTTAACAACAGATAGATTACTTCATTTTCGAAAAATATTAAAAAATAGAACATCTATATCTGATGAATTAATTAATAATATCATTGCCACTAATTCAAATTATTTTCAAATTATATCAAAGATTTTAAACCCTAAATTAAAAGATAATTTAACAGAATCATTTATGAATAAGTTTTTTAATTTCTATAATGAACAATATCTTAAATCAACTATCTTATCAATTAAATTAGGAATTGAACAACTTGATAAAAAAACATTAATGAATTCAAAAAACTATAACAATAACGATTATTCTGAAGCTTGCGCTTAATTCAGTAAGAAAGGAAAATATTCATGGATAATAAAGATTTAAATCTATATAAATTTAAGTGGGAACTGAGAGATGGGGAAGTATCTTCATTATTTTTAGCAACAAAAGAAGAAATAAACAGTATTCTAGGTAAAAATGTTTATTTTGGAGAAATAAATGGGAGCAATTCATGTGTCTCTGCTATTATTGAAAAAGAAGATTTTAAATTATTAACAGATGATCAAAATTATATTCAACAAACAATAAAATTATTAAAATTAGATAAAGCATCAGGATATACAATAATTGGTTATAATCCTTTCTGTTATCTAGATGAAGAGTGATTGCAGAATAAATTTTTAAACCACTAAACTTGACAAAATTATTAATATTATTTTATAATAAACAAATAAATATTTAAAAAGGATCTATATGAAAAAATCATTATTAGCTTTATTTCCATTAATGGGAATAGTTGCATGTTCTACATCATCTCAACCTAAATTAAATTATCAAATAAAAGAAGTTCAACAAGAAGTAACAATGTCTGAAAGTTTAAATATCCAACTTTTAAACATTAAAATTGCATCAGTACCAAATATTGATTTAGAAAAAGGTAATGTTACAAATATTTTAAAACAAAATCAATATAAACTAATTGCAGACACCAATATTTTATGTGCTTCAAATAAAGAAGGCGATAATGTTTGTGGATTTTCTTTATTTGAAGATTCAGCTTATGTAAAACAAGTAACACAGGAATCAAATAGTGTAACTCTTTCTGCTGAAACAGAAAAATCAGGAGTTAATTTACAATCTACATTAATTCAAGGAAATAAAATAACTTTTAAAATTAATTCAATATTAATTAATAATTTTACTCAAAATAAACTTGGCGAGCAAAAAATCTCAACTACAAAATACACAAATATAGCTACAATTACACCAGAAAGTAATATTTATGTAGTTAGACCAACTCCATTACCTTCTGAAAACAAAAATATTAAAAATTTAACATTCAACAATCAAAATAGTTATATTTATATATTTACATATAAAGACATGAATAAAAAAATAGAAAAAATTAAAAGTTTAAATACTAACTATACAATTAGTGGAGGAGCCACAAATCAAAAACCATTGGTAATTTTTGACGATGGAAATAAAACTTACATTAGATTTAGTCAAAACCTAGAAGGTGATATGCCATATATTACAACAGATAAAAATGAATTATTATATTATAGAGTGGTAGGAAATTCTTTATTTATAGATGGAGTTTGGAATAATTTTCAAATGATTTATAGTAATAATAAAGTAGTTGAAGTTCAAAAATCAAAATAATAAAAAAGCACGAATATTCGTGCTTTTTTATTTAATCTCATAAAATTTATGAATATATTCTATTAAACTTTTTGAATTATTGATTGTAAAACAAAGTTCTTCACCATCAAAAATTTCAATATTACCATTTTCATCTTTTTCATAACAAAGCATATCAACTAAATTTATTTCATAAGAAGACAAATATTTTTTAAGAACTTTGCTCAATTCATTTATAGCACATTCATTATTAATCATATCTATTTCATATTCATAGAGAATATCTAAAAATTTACTATGTAATTCATAAAATTCCAATAAACTATCTACAATCTCTTCATCTAATCTATATTTAAAATTAAATATATTTTTTTTAAAACTCGTGTTTTTTAATTTATTTTCAATATTTTGAATTAATAAATTGAATTTCAAAAAATTTTCAATAATATCAGAGGAAAAATTATTTTCAACTAATGCTGATTTAAATTTATTTACATATTCTGGTATATTTTCATATTTATTTCTCACAATCAATTCCTCAAAAAATTCTACATTATATATTATAACACAAATATTTAAGGATTGTCAAGTCATTTGAAAAATATTTTATCTAATTTGCATATTTATTTCTCATAATCTTATTTCAAAACCAATATTTTAAATTAAATACCATAATCCAATAATTTTTATATTTTAATATAAGACACTTATATAGTAATAAATTTTTATACTAAATAGTATAATACAAACATTTAATTTTATAAAAAGAATAAAAAAACTTGACAACAGAAAGATAAATTAGTTATAATATACAAATATAAATTATATTTTTTAAATATAATTTTAGTAAATATACTTTTATTAGATAGTTATGTTAAAAAATATTACTATTTATTAAAAAGTATATGTAAAATAATTAAGCAATAAAAATAATAAAATATAATTTTATTATTTTTTTATATGGAGTAAATTTTGAAAAAAATAAATAACACATTATTAGCAATGATTTCAATTTTAAGTATTGGTTGCGCGACTCAAAAGGAAACAAATCAATCTCAAATTATTATTGATCCTGCTTATAATTTTATATCAGATAAATCATCTAATAAACTAACTATTGGTACATTAGTTTATTTTAAAGTTGATACCTTATCTAATAATAAATTAAATGGTTATTTATTAAATAATATTTTTAATGTTGATGATAATATTATTTTATTTAAAATGGGTGATTCCATTACTGCAGATTATAATATTAATAAAGGAAATTGTGGATTAACAAATGTTATAATTAAAAATAGTAATGGCTTTTCTGCACCACTAACAGATTTTTATTTAATGAAAGATGATATAACATATACATGTTCTATAAAAAATCAAATTATAAAAGCTAATGAAATTTATAATTTAAATATTACTTCTGTGTCTAATATTCCACATATTGGAGGAGGAGTGGGAGTTCCAGATATTTATGAGCAATTTGTAAATAATCAATTGGATACAGCAAAACAATATAAAATAATTTCTAGTAGTAAATTACAATGGCTTCCACTATCTATTGCAGATAATGGAATTCAAACTATTATAAAATTACCTTCTGGTGGTGGTGCTCATTTACCTTCTGCTTTTATCAATAATAAATTAATACCAGTTAACTCAAGTTTTTCACATAAAGATGGGTTTGATTATACTATAATTGATGGAATATATTCAAATATTGTATTAAATAATTTGGTTAGTGAGCCATTTAGTGAAGTTCATATTTTAAGAGCTAATTTACCTGACTCACAAAATACAATTGTAAATAATCTATTTGTTGAAAAATTAAAAATGCTTCAAAATATAAACTTAACTACGCAAAATACACTTTATCAACAATCAAATGTTGGAGTTATCTCTTTACCAGCACCATCACAAGTCAATCAAGTAACTCAACCTACTAAAAAAAATACATCTGAAACAATTTTATATAAGCAGCCAAATGAACAAATAAATATAACTCAAAGTAACAATACTCCCCCATTGAATACACAACAATCAAATGAAGATAATAATTATTCTCCAATGGGAGTTAATATTATGGGAAAATTAAATTTTAATAACAATTAATAATTAACAATTAACAATAAAGGATAATAAATGAATAAAGAAGAACTATTAGCAATGTCTAGTGACGAATATATGAATGATAAACAGTTAAATTTTTTTAAAAATCTACTAAAAAAAGAATTAACCCAAAATAAAAATTTACTTTCATCTATTTTAAATGAAACACTTGATGCTGAAACTTTAAATACAACTGCAGCAGACCAAATGGATAGAATGGTTGGATTAAATGCCTTAACAAAAGCGACATCTGAAAATCAAAGACTAACCAAACAAATTAAAGCAATAGAATTAGCTCTAAAAAGAATTGAAGAAGGTGAGTATGGTTATTGTTTAAATACTGGTGATGAAATTGGTTTAAAAAGACTATTACTTTGTCCAGAAGCACCTTTCTGTGTTGAAGAACAAGAATTACTTGAAAAACGTCAAAAACAATACAATTTTAAATAAGGAAAAATAAATGGAAAAAAATATCAAATATCTAGGGATTGATGATGGTCATTATGCTTTAAAAATTTGTTATGAATTGAATAATGAATTAAAAACATTAAGTTTACCATCAAGAATTGCTTATGGATTTCATCAATTAAGTTCATTAGACGGTATTGAAAATAATGATAACTGTATGTATACTGCTAATGATATTACTTATACAGTATTAGAAAAATACAATGAATTAAATGATGGAGTTATTGATTTAAGAAATCTTAATTATCCTACATCAGATGTAAATGCAATTTTAATTTATCATGCTCTTACTAGAGCTGGTTTTAATTCTGATGATCATTTAAGGATTGTAACAGGATTACCATTTAAAGAATTTTATCTTAATGGAACTAAAAACATCGAATTAATCAATAAAAAACGTAAAAATTTAGACAGATCTATTATTTGTAAAGATAAAAAAGTCTCATTACCACATATTGACTTCCATAATGTATTATCAGAGGGAGCTGGTGCTTTTATTGATATTGCACTAGACTTTAATGGAAATCCTAACACAGGAATTATAGATTCAATTAAAGATGCTCCAATGTCTATTGTTGATATTGGTGGTAAAACAACAGACATTATTACAATGGATACTGGTGGTAAAAAAATTAGAATTAATGAATCAAATACAGCATTTATTGGAGCATTAAATTTAAATGAATTAATTGGTATTGAAATTTGTAAAAAACTTAAATTAGGACAATATTCAGCAACAGAAATTGAAACTGCATTAAAAACAGGCACATACTTTGCACAAGGTCAAAAACATGATGTTACAAATATTGTAATTGAACAAAAAAAAGTTTTTGCTAGAAAAATTGTTCTTGAAGTTAGAAAAGTCTTAAAAGATGCAAGCCATATTGGTATTGTTGCATTTGTTGGAGGAGGTAGTCTTTTAATTCAAAAAGAATTAAAAGAAATTTATGGAAATCAATCTTATTTTGTTGACCAACCACAATTTGCCAATGCTAGAGGTTTTTATAAAGCGTCTAAATATATTATTACATACTAATTTAAAAACATATTAACTAAAACTATAAAAACTATATCATAATTTATTTTATAAATTTAATAAAATATGATATAGTTAATGTTATAAAATCAATCAAAAAAAAATAATTTTTTATTTATATTTTATTGACTTTTATAACCATTTATTGATATTATAAAATTAATACAATTTTATAATATCAGACTCAGAGATATAAATTCTAAATATCTTTAATATAAGCTACCAATAACATGTGATAAAATCATGTTTAAATCATAAATAATTAATCCCAAATATTTATTAATAAAATTGTGAATTTTATTATAATTAACTGTTGATTGAATTATAGCATAATTAGCCTGAGTATTTAAATTTAAACTTAAAATATATTCTAAAATATCATCCCTAATACCAAATTCATTAGTAATTTTACCCTGTAATTCCTGTAATGATTCTGGATTGTTTTTTAACTTATTTAAAATACCATCAGATTCAATCAACTTATTATAATCACTATTATTAAATACTTGTGGATATCTCTTCTCCCATTTTTTATTATTAATATTAACTCCATGATCTAAATTTTGATTAATTTTATTTTTTATAAAACCCCCAATAACAATTATAAAAATAATGATAATTGAATGCCAAAGAAATTTCCTCATTAAATTTTATCCTTTACTAAATTTATTTAGAGGTTGAATGATTGATTTATTATTTTTGATTATCTGGATAAATAGTTCCTCTAAGCTTGGATGAGATACCTCATCTTTAAATAATTTAGATTGTATGTCTATATTTTTAAAAGATTCATGAGCTTTAGTAATAGAGAATAAATCAAAAGTGATTTGATTTAATTTATTAGGTAAGTCAATAAAAGATTTTATTATCCTTCTAGGTTTTCCTTTTCTAATTTCTTTCCGTTGTTCTTTGTCTAAAATCATATTAATATCCTTTAACACTTTAACTATTGTTTCTATTATATTGTCATATAAACCATTTTAAACATTTTTCATAAATTATTAACATTCCTATATAGTTTGAAACACTAAATTTATTTTTTAGATAGATTTAATCCTTCTGTTGCAAATTTTGGAACAGCTACCTTTATAATTTTAGGTGGAGCATAAGTTTTAATTATAACACCACTTCTCTTATCCAAAGAAATAGGTTGTTGGTGATGATTTATCTTAGAATTTTTATTATAATTATTTTTAATTATCAAAGGTGGAACTTTCATAATTTTTACATCATCAACTTGACTATTTGGATAATTATTTTCATTTGGTAGAGTTTGTTCATTTGTTTCTTCTTTTAACTTAAATTGATAAACAGGAAACCAATTATATGATGCCCTATGAACATCATTCCAAAATTTAATTTCTAAATTATTTGTTTTATAATTAATACTACTTAAAATTAAATTTTTTTCTACATTATGATGTATTACTTGTTCTTTTGGAATATGATAATAATTTACATTAATTGTCTTAAAGTTATTACGAAAATTTTTAAACAATTGTTTAAAATTAATAATAAAACTTGTTAATTCTTTTTCTTTTTGTCTTACAACTGGTTTTTGAAATGATATTTTTGATTCATAAACATTTTTAAAAATGGGAGGAGTATATGAATATTTTGGACTAGTTACACTTAAAACTTGATTGAATAAATTATAATCAGAATTTTTTAAATTGTAAACAACATCACCACTATCAAAATAAATAATAGGTAATCTACTTTCTATATTTAAATTTATTAATTTAGTATTAAAAATTAAAACATTAGAAAAGTTACAATATTTATTAGCTAATAAAGATGATTCAGATGATTCTTTTACATATTTAAACATCTCCATACCTGGATTACTACTCAGGCAAAAAATATTTCTAATTAAATTACTATCATTAAGTTTAAAATAAGGAATATAGTTAATTCTAGCATTTATATGTGAAGTTTTACTTTCAAAAAAATCTTTTAAAAAAGCAGAATTAAAAGATTCAATGATATAAATATTTCTTGATTCATTATTTAAATTAAAAGAAAAATAATTATAATTCCTAATAAAATCATAATTTAATTGTTCTTTTTTTACTAATGTTGGTTTAATTGCAGGTTTATAAAAATTATGCATATTATTTTGGTAAAACTGATAATAACCAATTCCTAAAGAAAACCCTAAAAAGCCCCAGATAATCCCACTTTTATTCAATATAACCTCCAATATAATATATTTTATAATAATTATATCATACTTAAAGTGGAAAAGTCAATACCAATAATAATTAAATTCTTTCTTCTTCTGAATTTCTTTGCTTAGTCTTTTTTATAGATTTATTATCATCTTCTAATAATGCCTCATGCATTAATTTATCTAGATCTAAAACATTCTGAACATTTTTATTCTCTATTGTTTTTTCATCTAATAATGTAACATTTTCTGATGATATTAATTTTAAATTCTTATCTATTTCATCTATCATTAACTGTTGATTATCTTTTTCTAAATACTCAACAAAATGCTTTATTTGTTCCTTAGATTGAACAAAATTAGTTTTTAAATACATATCTTTCAATGAAGAACCACCATCTGTTACTAAAGAATTTAAATTATTAACTTGCATAGTTGTTTGAATTATAGAATTAACTGTTGGCTTATCTTTAAAAAATAAATTACTAGCCTCAACTGTTATAGTGCTTAAAGATGCAATAAAAACAGCAATAGTAATTTTTTCTATATCTGTTATTTCATTAAATGATTTCTTTATATTTTCAATAGAAAAGTAAATTGGCTTCACAATACCTAATAATGCTTTATCTAATATATTATCAGATTCTTTTTTTATATTATCAAATTTTTCTGATTTACTAATAATATTTTTAGATTTTATTTCATTTAAGTTAGTCACTAAATTATTCAAACAGAGAATAGTCTCTTTTTCAATTTCTTTAAATTTATTTAAAGGAAACAAATTTAATAGATCAGGAAGTTTAATTTCATCTCTGTATAATTTTAGAAATGAATCATTGTTTTTTATTCCATTATTATTGTTAATAATTTTTTCTGAATTAAATTTAAGGTTATTTAATTTTTCTCTTTGAACTAAAAAAGACTTAAAAACTTGTCCAAAATTACCATATCTAATATTTTTTTCTATATTTTCCAATTTTTCAATTTTAAATTTTAAATTATTTATATCTTGAAGTTGGCTGTTGTATTCTTTTGAAATATTTCTATTAAAAACTTTATCCAAAAATTTTGGCTTTTCAATAAAATTTTTTGATTGACTATGAATTAAACCAAAAGATTTTATTTTATCAATAATATTTTTTTCAATACTATCAATTTTTTCTTGAATGCTATCAATAATTTTTATTTGATTAGACTTTTCTTTATTAAAAATAAACTCAGCAAATTCAACAGTATTAATAAACCTCTTATTTTCTTTACTAGCTTCTATTTTTTGATATTTTTGTTTATATTCTTCTATAGCTTCTTCTATATATTGAGTATTATCATAAGAAATAATTACTTCTTGAATTTCTTTTATAGCATCATCTATTATTATATTTATTTCATTTATAATTTTATTATATCTATCTTCTTTATTCAATATATTCATATTAACTCCTTTATTTTTTATCTCTATCAACAAAAATTGAAACAATCAACTCAAAAGAAAGAATAAAAATCTCAATTAAAAGATCTTCCAACATTATTTTAAACCTTTCTCTATATTATTATAATATAAATTAAATTATTTAAAAATTTTTTACAATATTACTGTTCATATTCATTAATATAATCTATAGTGATAAATGCATTAGTAAAGAATTGGAAAAAATAACTATCAATTTCAGATTCTAAAATAAAATTATTATCTTCAATCTTTTCATATAGAGAAATAAAATCATCATATATATTATAAATAATTCTATCCAAAAAATCAGCAATATTTTCATTAATTTTAACTAAAGAAAGATTATCTTTATCTAAAATTGTATTTTTAGAGCAAATATTCTTAATTTCATTTAATTTTATGCTATCAATGTTTAAACTTTCTAAAACTTTATTTTTGTTCTCTTTTTCAATATCTTTATTTTCATTACTTAATGAAATATTTAATAAATTTGCTTGTTTTTCAATCATCTTATCTAGATAGTATTTCATTTTAAATTGCAAACCTCTTGTGGTTTTAGCTAAGACAAAGTTAAAATAATCTTTTTGGTTTGTTATACATTTAAATTTAGATAATAATTGAGAATATAAATCATCAATAATATTTTTATTTTCATTATAATATATGCTATCAATCTCAAAAGGCTTAAAAAATTCTAATATAACTTTAAAAGATAATACATCTTTAATATTTATATTTGATTTTACAATTTTTCCATCAATTAATTTGTCATTAAAAAATAAAGTTACATCTATTTTTTCATAATTAATCATTTTGATAAATTGTTCATAATTATATAATTGACCATTATATAATAAAATTGGAATTTCTGAATTTTCTGTAAATATCTTTATTGCCTTTAATAACTTCATATTATTCTCCTTAAATAAAATATATAAAATACTATCATAATTTCTCATAAATAACAAGATTACACTAAAAAAGAAAATATTTTATTATTTAAATCAAGAAGTTTAATTTCATCACAGTATAATTTAGAAATGGATAAATGTTTTTTATTCAATTATTATTGTAAAAATAAACTCAGTATATTGATTATTATAACTGTATTCTTTGTTAAATATATCCATATTAACTCCTTTATCTAGTTAATTATACAAGCTATTATATTTATACAATTGCAAGTAAAAGTTATATCCAACGCAACCAACAGAACAAACTCTCCCCCAAACTGGTTTCGGAATATTAATATTTAAAAATCTTGTCGGCTTTTGTGGACTTTTTTAAATATTTAAAGTCTAATTATTAGATTAATAATTTATGATTAATTTTAATTTATTAGTTTATAATAATATTAACTAAAATATTTAATTAATATTAATGTTAAATAAAAGATCTAATAATAAATCCAAGTATTTTATCCTCTAGACTAAAATTTTAGTATTTTAGAAATATATTAAAATGATATCTTCACAAGTAAAAAAAAATTATTGGTTTTTTGTCGGCTATTAGCTGATTTTTGTTTTTAGTTTTTAGCCTTAAAACCAATTTTATTTTTTTTAGAAATTTATTATATATAAAATACTTTATCTTTTTCTTTAAATCGTTCTTTTAATTACTTTAGGTTGGAAATTTTCTCTGATTGTCTTTGTGTGGCAATGGTATTTTTTTTATTGCAACATAAAAAGATACATAAACTTTTTAAACAGATACAATACAAACATAATCAGATACATAATGCAACATATTTTGGTTCAAACATATTAAGTGTAAATCATTGATTTTAACTCTTCATTTTTTAGTATTTATTTATTTGTGTTTTTAAAACTATAAAACAATAAAATAATAAATTAAACCAATAAATTATACAAAATAAATAGATACTAACCTATTTATATATATAGAACTGATTTATGTCCTAAAAAAATTTAAAAATTTTAAATTATTAAAAAAATGAAAACAAATCAAATGAATAAGTCATGTCTCTATTTACGTTTGCCGCCTAACTAATTGATTTAATAACATTTATTTATTTTAAAAATATTTCAAAAAAAACTTGACATTAAAAAATAAGCGTGTTATAGTTGTATTTAATCGTAACTGTAATTGAAAAAGAAGCAGGATAAATAGGTCTTTTGGTGTAAAATATGGGATAAAATGATTAAACAGTTCCGTTTAGATTATAATCTTTTCTATTTAACACAATACGGCTTAACCAGTCGAAATATAAGCTCATTAATAATGAGAACTTGACTTTTATAATTAAAAATTTAAGTAGGTTGTCTTGATTGGCTGTCAAGCAATGTTTAGGTAAAGTAAATATCAGTATTAATGATATATCTATCTATACGAAGATGTTGAGATTATTGTAAGCATATATAGCTAAAATATTTTTATGGAGATGTAAATGAATTATTATAATACTACACAAAGTTACAAAAATTCTGCTTATGTTATTAATGATATAAGTATAAATTCGTTAACTTTAAATAATTTAAATATTAAAGTTAATGTGGATAAAGTTGTAAAAGAAGATAAAAAATCTATTAAGAATAAAATTAATTGTCGTCACATGATTGATTTTCTTAAAGATGATTTAGGTGTTAGTTATTATGAGAATGAATTAAATGGTTTCCATTCACAACATAGATTTAAAGCGTTGGATTTAATTATTTTAAGTATAGTTAATAGCTATATTGTTAATAAATTCAATAAAGACTATAACAATCAAACAATTGTTATAAATAATAAATCACTACAAGATTTTCTAGGTAATACTAGAATTAAAACAGAAAAATTAGTAGCAATATGTGATAGATTAGTTTCTAATAAAATTTCTTTTGGAAACAGAGCAAATGTTTCATTTTTTACAAAAGCTAAATATGAAAATGGTAATTTTTATTTAGTTTTCAATAAAGAATTAGCTGGAAATATTATTAATCGTAAAAATTATACTAAGGTTGATAATCATCAGTTATTCAAATTGTATAGAGAAAGTAATAATGCAGAGGCTATTAGATTATATCAATATATGGCAACATTTAATGGTATCATTTATCAAAATAAAGATTGTGGAAAAAATGATGCTTATAGATTTAAAAAAGATTTTACATATAAAGAATTATGTGATATATTATGTATTTCTGGTAATGATGTTGCTACAGTTATAACCTATAATAGAGATAGAAATAGAGATAGAATAATTCAAAATGCAATTACTAGAATTAATAATTCCACAAATATGATTTTGGAATTAAATTATGATCTAATTTCAACAATTGTAAATGAAAAAGAAGAGAAGGTTTTAACAAACTCTATATATATGGATATTCATTTTACTCAATATGATAAAGCCCGTCCTTATGCAATTGATTATTTTGAAAATGAAATAAATGAATGTAATAGATTTGGTTATGTAAATTATGCAAGAATGACTGCAAACGGAACGCAATTAAAAGATTTGTTTGATTATTTGAAAAAAAATCAAGATCTATTAAAACATGATAAAAAAACTGATAGATTTATGTTTACAAATGGTAGAGCAAAAGATAAAGTTTCAAGAAAATTTATACACCTATTTACAGATAGATTAATAGAAGACTTTAATCCTATTTCTACAAAGACATTCCATTTTTCAAACCAATCAAAAATTGAAAAATATGATAGGGATTATCAAGCAAGAAAAATAAAAATTGCATCATCAAAAAATGATATTTCATATTTATTATTAAATTTATCAGACCAATATAGAAAAGAAAGATTTAGTGGTAAAAAATTTGGTGTTAAGAAAGTTGAAGAAGGAAAGCTAAGTGTATGAAATAAATAAAGAAGAAGATGATTTATCTTTATTAAATTTAGTAATAATTTTTATGTTTTTATCATCAGTAGTTCTTTATATACTTTATATAACAAAAACACATGAAAAAAGTTATTTAGTAGCAAAAAAAATTACCAAACAAATAAATCTTGAAATAAAAACAAAAGGTAGTGATCATATATTTTATTGTTTTACACATTCAAATTCTTCTAGTGATACAAATATTGAATGTAAAGAAAAAGATTCTTACAATGAAAACCCTTTTGATTATTATAATACATTGGTGATGTATTTTTCTAATTTAGGAGATTTTGATCAAAACAAAGTTTTATCAGTATATAATTATAGTGAATCATATATTATTTTAATGGATAATGATAATAATAATTTTAATAATGCATTAGGAATGAAAAATCAAATATATGTAGTACCAAGTGCAATATATACGAATAGTAATAAGTATTTAATACAAATTATTAATAGTGATGCAGATTATGAAAAATATAGTGATAAAAATAAGTAATAAAAAATTTGTAAAAAGGAAATAAAATGAGATTATGGATAACTGAAAAACCATCAATAGCTAAAGAATTAGCAGCTTTTTTTAAAGCCAAAAGAGAAAGTGGATATTATACTGATGGAAAAGAATATATTGTAGCCTGTTATGGTCATATGTTAGAACTACCATCACCTGATGAAATGGATGAGAAATGGCAAAAATGGAATTATGAATCTTTGCCAATTTTGCCAACAAAATGGAATTTAAAAATCAGAAATGATAAAGGTGTAAAAGCAGCAATGCAAACAATAAAAACATTATTGCAAAAAACAACTACTGTTGTAAATGTTGGAGATCCTGATCGTGAAGGACAATTATTAGTTGATGAGGTTTTAGATTTTTATAAAAATACAAAACCAGTTAAAAGATTGTGGTTAACTGATATGAATGAGCTTCCTAATGAAATAAATAAAATGAAAGATAACTCATATTATAATGGATTTAAAATAGCAGCTCAAGCAAGACAAAGAGGTGATTTTATTGTAGGTATGACCTTTACAAGAGCACTTACATTAAAAATGCGTGAATATGGATATGAAGGAGTTTTCTCAGCTGGACGTGTTCAAACACCAGTATTAAGATTAATTGTTGATCGTTATAATGATGTAGAAAATTTTAAATCTATTGATTATTTTGAAATGGATGGATTTTTTGATACAAAAAATATTAAAGCAAAATTGTTTAATCCACTTCATTTTAATGCTGGATATGATTCAGAAAACAGATTAATTGATAGAAGTTATCTTGATAATTTACAAAAAGAAATTGATGGTAAAACATCAGAAGTACTTAAATGCAAAAATCAACCAAAATATGCCAGTCAACCTTTGTTATTTAATTTGGGTAAATTACAATCAGTTGCAAATAGTAAACTTGGTTTTTCAGCACAAAAAACATTAGATGTGGCTCAAAAATTATATGAAAATAAATATACAACTTATCCTCGTACTGATTGCCAGTATGTACCAACATCTTTATTAGATAATGCTGAAACAGTATTATCAAAATTAGCTTTAAATTATGAATTAGCAAAAGGTGCTTCTGCAAAAGTAAAATCTCCAAGTTGGGATGATAAAAAAGTTGGTGCCCATTATGCCATTATTCCTACTGGCAAAGGTTCATTATCTTCTTTATCAGAAGATGAAAAAAAGTTATATGATTTAATTGCTTTACAATATATTACTCAATTTTATCCAAGACATGAATTTGATCAAGTTGATTTGGAATTTCAAGTTGAATCTAACTCTAAAAAATATTTATTTAAAGCAAAAGGTATAAAAATTACCTCAATTGGTTGGAAAAAGGTTCTAGGGAAAGAAGAAAATGAAGAGGAAATTGATTTACCATCTTATAATGTTGGTGATAAAGTAAAATTAAATAAAACAGTTGTTAACGCCAAAAAAACCACACCACCCGATTTATATACAGAAGGTACTCTTGTTGAAGCTTTGGAAAATATTGATAAAGTAGTTGATAGATTATTAAAAGATAGCAGTTTACCAAAAGAAGAAATAGATAATATTTCAAAAGAATATAAAAATATTTTTAAATTTTCAGTAGAACGTGGAACTAAACCAGGAATTGGAACAGAAGCAACAAGAGCTAATATTATTGAAACATTAAAATCAAGAAATTATATAGAGTTGAAAAAGAAATTTTTAATTCCTAGTCCCAAAGGAATGTTGCTAATAAAATCAATCATTTCAACACCACAAGCAACCAAAAAATTACAGTTTCTTTCTTCACCATTAACCACAGCTAAATATGAAAAATTTTTAGGTGAAATGGCTTTAGATAATAAATCAGATAAAGATTTTTTTGATGAATTAGCAAAAGATGTTTCAAATGCTACAAATTTTGGAGAATTAAAACTTGAAGTTCCTAAATTCTCAACATCATCAAGTTCATCATTTACATCTGGTAAAACATCTAGTTCAACTACCAGTAAGACAACTAAAAAAGCAACAGGAAATACTTGCCCTAAATGTAAACAAGGAACTTTAATTAAAAGAACTGGTGTTAATGGTCCATTTTGGGCTTGCAATAAATATCCTGAATGTAAAACAACATTTAAAGATGAAAAAGGAAAACCAAAATTAAATTAAAAAACTAAAAAAGATATTTTATATATCTTTTTTAGTTTTTATTTAAATTATATTGACAAGATTGTTATAATAAATGTAATATATAATATTAATTATCAAAAGGAGAACAAAAAGTGAAAAAACAAGAAGAAATGAATAATGAATTAAGATCTTTATATAATAACAAAGATTTATTGAAAAAATTTGAGGTTGTTTTTAAAAAATATGAGGTTTTAGTTAATGATAAAATTAACTTTGATACTGATTATAAAAATGGGATGACCGATTTATTTGTTGATTTAAAAGAAAATTATGCTATTTCTAAAAAGAGTTTTTTAGAAATTTATAATTACAATAAAAAACAAGAAGAGGAAAAAGAATTAGAACTAGATAATAAAGAATTATTAAATAAAATAACAAAAGAAATTGAATAAATTTTGAGAGGTTTATCAAAGCCTCTTTATTTAGTTTTTTTATCAGGAGATAATTTTGTCAAATAAAAATAATGATATAAGAGTAGGATGGGATGAAGCATTTAAGAAGCTACATAATAATGGAGGTGATAATTTATTAATTCCAGATGTTTTTGAAGATGAATTTATTGAATAAATATTAATTTTATTTATTTGCAATTTTCATATTGAAGACAGTAATCTCCATCTCCTTTTGAAATAATGACATTATAGGGGCTTTGTTCTGGCTCAACAGTATCAGGAGAAATTACAATTTTTAAATTATTCTCTTCATCTTTTTTCTTTATTACAATAGGAATGGTTTCAAAAATAACTTTAATATTATCAGGATAATTTATTATTTTAATAATATTACTATTTTCATTAAAATCTAATGTATCATCTGGATTATAATATGCTAACATGTGATTACCAGTTCCATCGGGTAAACAAGAGTAAGAATTAGACCCCATTTGTTGAGAAAAACACACCAAAACATTTTTATCTATATTTTTTGCATAATCCTGAAGGAAGTTGTAATCATTTAAAAACAAATCAGCAACAATTTTAGTTGTTTTATGTCTATATTCCCATTTTTCATGAGCTAAATATAAAAAGCATAAAAAACCAATTGTAGCCAATAAAATTATATAATATAAAATTTTTATATTAGTTAAAAAATCCAATAGATATATAAATATATTTTTCCAATTAAACAAAATATTTACCCTTTCTTTTTTAAAATATTTTAAAACATTTTAAAAAAAAAGTCAATTATTTATTATAAATAACTAGAAAAGAGTTGCAAAATAATATAGAAATAATGTATAATATATTAATAATCAATATTAATTAAGGGGACTGCATTTGCAAGAAAATAAAAACCACCAATCAATTTATGTTGAATTTTTCTTTTTATTTATGAATAAATTAGAAGAAGGATTGTCAGAAATAGAATTTATTCAAAATATTTATTCTAAATTAGATTATAATAATTCAAATACTAGAAAAATCATAAATAACCTAATAAAACTATGTAAAAATAAATATTATCCATATGATGAAGATTATTATATAAAAGATGTTTTTACACCTCAAATTATTGAAATATTAAAATTTAAAAAAGAGTTAAATTATCCTGAAAATTTAGAAAAATTAATTGATTTAATTATTATTTATTCTTTAACATCTTCTAATCATAAATCCTTTCGAGTTTTTGAAAATTATAAAGAAATATTAAAATTTATAAAAAAAATAATTTTAATTAAAGATGAAAGACTTTATAATATATTAACAAATATATTTTCTTTAAAATTTATTAACTCAAAGAGAAATAGCTCATATTCATTAATTGATAATATTATAAAAACATTTAATCAATTAACTGCAAATAAAAGTCTAGATCTAAAAATAATAAATTTATGCTTTTATGCTTTATTAGAAAGAAGTAGTAATCAAAATAATCCACAATTTTCAAAAGCTAATGAAAAAATAACAAATGTAAGTATATCTACTTGTAAAGATTTTTTAGGGTTAAATAAAATTTTATATGATTTAAATATAATAAACACCAAATATACCAAACAAATAATTGAATTATATAAGAAATTACAAATAGTTTTTAAAAATAATATAGATTTTATAGATTTTATATCATTATTTGAAAATAAAAAAGAATTTAAAATTAAAGAATTTTTAAATAATATAGATATTAATAGAATAGAAAAGATTAAGGAGATATATGATCTAATGATACAAAATCTACACAGAAATACATCAAAAGGAGATTTAATTGAAAACTTAAAAAGATCTCTTAATAATAATTTGTATTTTTTTCTAAATTCAAATACAGATTTGATTTTTTTAAATAACTTAATAATTTATATTAATAAAAAAATAAATAACATAGAAAATATAGATGAGAAAAAACCTTTAGAAGTACAAAAATTTTATGTTGGTGATATAATAAGAGCTTATTATATACTTGTTTCAAGTGATTTAAAAACTAATTCAATTGAAAGATATAATTATTTATTGAATAATTTAAATAAAAAAATCATTTAAAAATTTTAAAACTGTATTTTTATGCTAAAATTATAAAAAGAATAAAAAGGAGAAATATATGGATCATAAATTAGGACAAATGCAACAATTATCATTTAAAGATTCTTTAATTAAAAAAACAGCTGAATGGTTTAATATTCCAGAAGAGCATTTTAGTCAAGAATTATATTATAGTAGAGAACAAAAAAATAAACCTCTATTAAAAGTATCAAAATCAATGATAGCATCATTAGATAATGAACTTTCTCAAAAATTATTTAATATTTGTCCTAGATTAAAAGATTTTTCATTAGATAAAAATTCCAATGAAGATAATATTCTTTTATCAATGAGAGAAGCTTTAATTTTTGTTTCAGAAATTATTATTAAACCAATATATGGTGAAACATACTTCGGAGATCAGACAGCAGAAAATGTAAAGACAAAAGATGGTAATTTTGTGATTACAGATTCTGGTTTTGCAGATGAAATTTTTCCTCTTTTAAATATTTCAAATGAAAATTCTTTAAAAGACAAATTAAAAATAGTTCATATATCAATTTCTTCAAAAGGATTTGGTAATGAAACCAAACCAGAAAATTTAAATTTTAAAAATGATTCTAGAGATTATAATTTATGGGATATAAAAGAATCAATAGAACATTATTTAAAAAATAATTCAGATATTGATAATGAATATTTTAAAACTAATCTAAATAAAATAACTAATATTCTTTTAGAAACAAAAACTGAAAGAGAGCCATTTAAAATTAGAAAAAATCCTATTGAAAAAGCTCAATTAAAAATATTTTTAAATAACGTTGAAATGTTATCGTTATATAATGGTCTTGATAATTTAGAGGAGAATCTAAATAAATTAGAAGAAATTACTAAAAAATATAATGAAAAAGGTGCAAAGGTATTATTTTTATTAAATGGACCTGCTGGTAGTGGTAAGGACTTTTTAGCAAATAATCTAATAGATAAAATTAATGATAATCAACATCACCATATAAAATTAGAGGAAAAAATAAAAGAAACATTAATGAAAAGTCAAAAAGATTTATTACCTTTAAAAATAGATTCCAAAAACTTATCTCTTTATCTTTCTGATAAGAACAAAAAAGAATTTATTTATCAAGATATTATATATTTATCTAGTAAACTTCAAAATAAATATAATAATCATAAAGAATTAAATGAATTGATTGAAAAGGCATCAATGGCTCTAATAATGTATAAAAAAAGTGAGTTATTAAATAGCTTTAGTTTCTCTGATAATAAAGAATTATTAACTGCATTTCTAATTTGTAATTTAAATTCAAATCAAAAACAAATTCAGACAAAAGTTTCAGAAATTTTTAATGAAAATTTTGCTTCTTTGATGAAATCTGGAATAATTCAAAAATTAAATGATAAATTTATAGAGCATGGGGATTCAATTAACTCTGATAAATTAAAAAAAGATCTTCAAAATATGATTAATTTTGTAGTTGATAATAATATTAAAAATATACCAATCAAATTAAATATGGAAGCTATAAAGGAATATAAAGAAATTTTAGGAGAATCAAGTCATGATTTATTGAATAATTTTGTTCAATCAACAAAAAATCAACAAAATCGTCAAAGAGCACCACAAGATTTTTCAAGATAAAAATAAATCAGCCGAATTGGCTGATTTATTAATTAAAGGATATAGTTGTAATTATTGATTTATCTGGATTATTACCACAATTTACTTTATATTGAAAAAGTTTATTTGTTTTTAAATCATATTGTTGATTTATATAAAATTCACCACATCTTGCTACAGCAATATAAGCATTAATTTGGTAATTATTACTTTCATTTATTGGATAAACATTATAATCTACAATTCCTGCATTTAATTCAGTATTGAATTGAGCCTTATCAAAGAAATAACAGGTAGAACAAATATTTCCAATGTTTTTATAATATAATAATTCATTAGGATTTTTAATTTTTGGATTTAATTGAATTAATTGAGCCTCTTGCGAAGACCAATCAATATTATCTCTATTACTACTTTGTTGCTCTACAATAACAACAGCATTAAAAACATTATCAGCAAAAACCACAGATGAAAAAAAATTAAATAAGAAGAATAATTTACAATATTTCATATCTATCACCATCAAATTCAATATTTCCATTATCAATAATCATTTTTATAAAACTACCATTAGTTTTTTTTATAAATTTAGTCTGATTAACAGAAATATATTTAGCTAAAATTTCCCTATCCTTATTAATAATTTGCTCCAATTTTGATTTTTGGATTTTTAAAAACAAATTTATTGATAAATTATGTAAATCTCCCATTACTTTATTTTCTTTTAAATTCAAAAATAAAACTAATATATTTCCATTAAAATAAGGAGAAAAAACATTGAAATTCTCCTTATTATTAATTTCATTAACTAAACTTTTAAAATAGAATAATTGATGTTCATTATCAATATTAATAATAAACTTAACAATATCTTTATTTAGTTCCTGATGATCCAAATCCTCCACTCCCTCTAATTGTTTCAGTTGAAAATTCTTCAACTACATTAAATTCAGGATGAAAGACTTGTTCAAAAATCAATTGAAATGTACGTTCACCTTTTTTAATAATTTGAGCTTCCTTGCTTCTATTCCAAATACTCATTTTAATTTCACCCTGGTAATCAGCATCAATAACTCCAGTTAAATTACCTAAAACAATACCACGTTTATGCCCTAGACCAGAGCGAGGATAAATTTTTGCTACAAAATTTTTATCATTAATAAAAATTGATAAACCCGAACCAACAAAAGCAGTTTCACCTGGTTGTAAAACAACATCTTCCATAACTCTCAAATCATATCCAGCCGACATTTCTTTTTCAGTGGAAAATTTATTATTATAAATTTCTTTTGCTTCTTGGTTTAAAAACTTTAATTCAACTTTATTAATCTTCATAAAACAATACTCCTTAAATAATTAAAATTAAATTTTAACAGAAATAAACTTTGTTGTCAAATATATTTTTTGTTTTTTATAAAACATGAATAAAACTTTTTATTCCAGATCCAATCATTCCAACACCAATTGCTATTAATAAGAATGCCGTTAATTTAGTTATTACAAGAACACCATTAGTTCCTAATTTTTTAGTGATTAACTCAGAGTATCTATAACACAAATAAGTGAAAAACATTATTCCAATTATTCCAATAATTTGAGCTAACATAGTAATAAAAAATACAAAACTATAACTAGAAGAAAAGACATTTGCAGAAAGAGCAATCGAAACACTTATAGCGCCAGCACCTGCTGTTAATGGCATTGTTAATGGATAAAAAGCTAATTGTTTAGGATTTTCTATTTTTAATTCATTTTCTTCATGTTTTGAATTTAATAATTTCCACGATGAAGCAAAAATAATTAACCCGCCAGCAACTTGCAAAGCATACATAGATATTCCAAATGCATTTAAAATAAAACTCCCAAAACAATAAGTAGAAATTAGAAGAACTGAACCATATTTAAACACTTTTTTTGCTAAAATAATTCTATCATTTGCCTCAAAATTTTTTGTCAACATCAAAAATACAGTTGACATTCCAATTGGATTAACAATTGAAAATAAAGATACAAATGAATAACTAATTGATTTAATAAATATTAATAATAAAGTCAAAATAACCTCCTATAATAAAAAATCCCAGTAATTAATACTAGGATTTTAAGTTGAATAAATTTTTTACTCTTTACAAGTATTTTTATAAGATAATGAATTTTTCTTATATAATTCAGCTTCAACAATCATTGAGTGTAAAGAAGCATATTTAAAAAATTTTTTTAAGCCTAGTTTTAAACATTTCATAATAATTCCTTTTTTATTTAATTAAGTCCATAATTATATCATAATTCAAAAATTAAGTCAAATTTATATATAAAATAACAAAAATATAAATTAAAAATCTAAATTTTGGGTTTGATTAGTTGCATTATAAATGTATTTTAAATATTCATTAAAAACATCAGGAGTGGTGTTGTTTGCTATATTTTTACCAAAATCTAAGCAATTATCAATAAAAACAATAAACTCATTATTATTAGCATTAAAATCTTTTTGGATTTTTTTTAATTGTGTTAAATATTTATTTTCTTTATTATTAATGGTATTAAATTTAGTTGCAAGATAAAAAACTGTTAAAAAAAGACTAATATCTTTAATTAAAGCATCAACTGTTTGGTTTTCTCTATAATTATTAAAAAAACCACTAGCAAATCCTTGTAAGACAATTTCTTTATGTTCACCATATTCATTTTCAAAGATGATTTCAAGTTCTAATTCTCCAGAAAGATTAAATCCTAAAAAATATTTAAATATATTTTTATTTAGTCTATGTTTCATCAATTATCCTTTTAAATTAATCCAGAGAGGTCTTTTGCTGAAAGAACAGGAGCTTCATCATTTTCTTCTTGCAATTCATTACTATATGTAATATTTTCTATTTTTAATTCTTTTTGTGGTTCTTGTGGTTGATATTGTTTATTTATAACAGGATTATTTTCTTTTTGAGGAGTTGTTGGCATATTTGTACTATCTGTTATTTCAGTATCTTGTTTATTCATTAAATTTTCGATAAAAACTTTAAAAGCAGCATTATAACTTATATTATATTTATCACTAATTTTAATAATTTTTTTTCCTACAACACTATCCTTTTTTATCTTAATAGACATCAGAGGCTCATTTTGTTTCTTCAATACTATCTCCGTTTTATAGTTTATATTTTAGTGCATTATAACACAGTATAAAAATGAAGTCAAGAAAAAAATATTTATTTTGTTGATTTTTTTGACTAAATTTATTTTTTTTGTTATTATAATTTATAATATATTATTGATTATATTATTTGTTGGAAGGAAAAATAATGTATAAAATTAAAAATTTGGGATTTGGTTTAACTTTTTTATTATTAACATCAATATTAAATGGTTGCTCTTCTGTATGTACTACATTGCCACCAACTGAAAACCCAATTATTGTTGGAGGTTATACCAAGTTAATTAGTTTTAACTATTTAGTAGATACAAATATAACAAATAAAGATTCAAGAATAAAAACTTTGGAAATGGTTGCTAGTCAAAATCCAAGTGCAAAAATAATTATTAGATATAATGATAAAGCAGGACAAATTTTTGCTAAAATGTTAAACAATATGTTTAAAACAGATGGATATAAAAGTATAATGATAGCTTATAAATCAAATGTACCATACACTGTTGATACATATATTAATTTTAAACCTCTTGATCTAGCAGTTTCACAAATGCCGAATAAACAAGAATCAATGGTTAGTGTATTTTCAAATATAAATTCTGGTTCTGATGTTAATGATACTATAAATATAAAGGATTCACAGTGAAATTTGTAAAAAAAATACTATTTTTACTTTTTTTTGCTAAAACATCATTTGCATTAAATAGTTCAAGCTTAGATAGTAAAGTACAAAATGGATTAGATAATGGAATGACATATTTAAAATATGCAATTTGGGCTGCGGCAGTGTTAGGTATTGTTGCAATTGCTTTCATGCTATTTAATAATATTCAGGAAGTTATTTTAAAAACAGTAGTTAGAGTTTTTGCTGTATTAGGTATTGCGGCAATGGCATTTGTTATTCCTGGCTGGTTTAATTTAACTATAAATTTAACCAATTTTAAATAATTTTAGGAGATATTGATTTTATGAAAAATTTTTTAAATAAAATAAAATACTTTGGGATATTACTAGGTGTTAGTTTGCCAGCTAGTGTATTTGCATTAAATAGTCAAACATTAAACCAAGAGCAAACACAGGTAAATGGTGTTGGTGGAGGTATCACAACTGGTACTAATAATGGAATGACATATCTAAAATATACTGTATGGGCTGCCGCTGTATTAGGTATATTAGCAGTGGCATTTATGTTGTTTAATAATGTCCAAGAAACAATACTAAAAACAGTATTGAGAGTTGTTGGAGTTATTTGTGTAGTTGCAATGGCGTTTGTTGTTCCAGGTTGGTTTAATTTACCTATTGTTGCAAGTTATTTGAGTTAAATGTATGAAATATTTCAAATTTGGTGCATTATTAAGTATTTTAGCTAATAATGTTTTAGCTAGTGGATTATTTGGTAGTGCATTTACTCCAACAGTTATTAACTCTGGAAAGTCACCAAGTTCTGGATTAACAAGTATCTTATCTGATTTACTTCAACAAAAAGGATGGGTTTGGTATTTAGCAGTAGCATTTATTCTTACTGTGGTTATAGGCTTATTTTTCAATCATAGTGAAAGTGTTTTAAAAATATCTGCAAAAATAATTGTAACATTGGTAATTGCTTCTTTAATCTTTGCTATTGCAGTGGGAATTAAATAATGATAAAAATAAAATCATATTTTTATTTAATATTTTTTATTGGCTTTACAAGTAATGTATTTGCTGGTGATATAACAAATCCTATTCCTGATCCAGCAAGTGGATTAAGTGGAGGCAATTGGGCACAAACAACGCTCTTTTTGCAACAATTAAGTGCAAACATTAACTGGATGGTAGCAATGGGTGTTATTTTTGCATTAGCTATGACAATTATCCATCTTTTTACTAATCATCATGAAAATATATTAAAAGCAGTTTTAAAAACTTTTGCTGGATTGTTTGTATTAAAAGCTTCAATTTATTTAATAACATTAGCTGTAAAATAACAATAAAAGGGGAAATAAATGGAAGATGTAGAATTAAGACAACATGAAATTTCAAAATCATTAACTAGAAAAATTTTATTTATGGGAGTTGAAAAATATTATTTAAAATTTATGATGATACCTTTTTTAATTGCTGGTATGATTATTGGACCTAGAATGAATTTTACTATTTTTGGAATAATGGTAGTAAATTTTTTTATTTTTTTGTTAATGGGACAATTTTTAGCCAGAAAAAATCCATTTTGGGTTGAACAAGCAATGAGACACTTAAGTTATAAGAAATTTTATTTACCTCATGGACAATATACCAATAAAAACGAAACAGCTCTTTATAGAGGATCAAAAGGATTTAGAACTTTTGAAGATGTTAGTAGAAATAATTAATAAATTTTATTGTAATTTAAAAACAGATTTTTAAGATTAAATCTGTTTTTTATTATTGACAAATATAATATATTTATGATATAATTTATATAAATTGATAAATATTTTTATAAAAGGAATAAAGTTTGAAAAATTATAAAAATTTGTATAGTTTATATATAAAGAAAAATAAAAAAAATAACTTAATTTTTGACTTAGTAAGTTTATGTTGTCTTGTCTTTTTTTGTATTGATGCATCTAATTTAGATGTATATCAAAAATCAATCTGGATTTCAATTTTTATGGTCTTTTGTTCTTTGATCTCTCTTTTTATTATATTAGTTCTACAAATAATTAGAAAACAAAATAAAATTGATTTGTTAATAAAAATCTGGTTAATAAACCCTAAAATTAAAAATTTATTATTTAAATCAAATATTGATGATTTTATTATGAATATGGGAAATAAAGATAGTGATTCTTTTTTATTTATTCAAAGTTTTAATAGTCAATTACTAAGAGAATATATGATAGAATTTAATATTTATTGTTATTTTCAAACATGTATAAAAGAAGCAATTCAAGAATATTATAAAAATAAGTCAACTGAATTATTAGACAAAGATTATATTAATTTCAAACAAAACTTAGAAAACAAATTAATCACATAAAATAAGGAGACATTTTTATGAAAAAACTTTTATTTACATTAATATTTTTAACAAATTTATCTTTTGCTGATGAGATCAGTGCAACTCTTCAAAAGAGTATAAAATGCAATGTATCTAACCAAGTTATAGCAAGTATTAATGAATCTTTTACTCTTCAAAAAAACCAACTTCAAGTTCCACAAGGTTCAAAAATTATTGGAAAAAATCAAAATTGTATTGTTAGGTGGAGTAAAGTAATTTTACCTACCAATGGAAATATTAATATTGAAAAACAAACTTTATTATCAGAAATTGTTTCAATAAATAAAACAAAAACAGAGTCTGATATATTAATTCAAAATGGAACAAAAATTATTATAAATTATTATCCTAGTTTTATTCAAACTATTAAAAATTAAAAAAGGTAGTATAAAACTACCTTTTTATTTTATTTTCTTCTAAAAAATGCTGGTTTTGAGAATAAAGTTTTATCAAAATTATTAAACAAATCAAGTTTCTCAATATTATTTGTATTAAAATTTTTTTCATTTAAATCAATGTTTTTATCATTATTAATTGAAACAGCATCATTTTTAACTAAAGAAATTTCCATAATTTTTTCTTGGTCTAAATTAGTTAATCCAGTTGCAATAATTGTTACTCTAAGCTCATCTTCTGGCATATCTTCTATTTCAGCCATACCAGCTTTAAAATCAACATCAGGAGATAATCTTTCTTGAACTAGCCGAATAATCTCATGATATTCTTTCATTTTTAAAGTTCCAATAGCAGAAGATATATTAACTAAAACACCCTTTGCTCCATCCAAAGCCACATTATCTAACAATGGACTGTAAATAGCCATTTCAGTTGCATTTCTAGCACGATTTTCACCTTTTGCAGAACCAGAACCCATCATTGCTAACCCTTTACCAGTCATTACAGTTCTTACATCTGCAAAATCAACACTAATAATCCCTGGTGTTTTAATTACTTCTGTAATTCCACTTATTGCTCCAAATAACACATTATCTACTGCTGTAAAAGCTTCCCTCATTGAGATTTCTTGATCTAATTCAGTCATTAATTTTTCATTTGGAATAATGATAAGAGAGTCAACATATTTTTCCATTTCTAATATACCTTGATCTGCAACTATTTTTCTTTTTTTTCCCTCATATTCAAAAGGTTTTGTTACTACACCAACAGTCAAAATTTTTAATTCCTTTGCAATTTCTGCAATAACAGGTGCAGCACCTGTTCCTGTTCCACCACCCATACCAGTAGCAATAAAAATCATGTCAGTATCTTTTAATAATTCTTTAATTTTATTTCTATCTTCTATTGCTGAATTTCTACCAATTTCAGGAATACTACCAGCTCCTAAACCTTTGGTTAGATTATTTCCTAACTGTAATAAATAATGAGCATTATTTCTTTTTAATGCCTTAACATCTGTATTAGCACAAATAAATTCCACATGTTTTAATCCTTTTAAAACCATATTATCTACAGCATTACATCCGCCACCACCAACCCCAATAACCTTAATTCTTTCGTTACCCTCTGGAATAACAACCATTTAAATCTCCTTAAAAAATTTTTATAATAATTATTTATTTAAACATTAAAAAATTGATTTGTCAATAATTTTTATGAAATCTATATAAATTAACAAATAAACCTACCACCCACGCAAAAAAACTTATAAATGCATAAACTGATATACCTGTTAATGGATCATTACTTAGATTAAAAGTATAAAAGCATACTCCTATAAAATTGAAACCTACCACACATATTCCACCAACAATATAAACAACAATGTGTTCTTTTTGTTCCATACTAAGATGTGAACTAATTGCTACAACCCGCAATAAATTTAGAACAGTTATTAACCATAACAATCTTGATACTCCATAGTATATTACATCATTTGAAATTGTACTCATATATTATCCTTTATATTTTCTTTAATAATATTAATTAAAAACTCTAAAACAGGGACTGCAATAGTATTTCCAATTAGATCAAAAATTTCATTTTCTTTTAATAATGGTGAAAACAAATAATCATTAGGAAAACCAAAAAGTTTTAATAATTCTCTTTTTGATAATTTTCTTAATTGATTATTATCAACCACACAAAATTTATGAGCTTCAGTTGCAGTTAAAGTATTGCAAAAAGAATTAGAATCGATAAAATAAGAAAAAGGAAAAGAAAGCCTTCCAGTTAAAATACTATAACCATATACTCCATTTTTTATTTCTTTTATATTTAAATATTTTTTTATTACTAAATTATCGATAATTTTCTGTAGATTATTAATATTTAAAAACCCTCTTTGAATTTGTTGTATTGTTAAAGGATTACCATCCTTATGTTCAATACCTAATTCTTGTGAGTATTGTTTTTTTCTTCTTTCTTTTAATATATAATTTAAAATATTTTTTTCAAGTTGTGTTGTTTTACAAAACAAATCAATGTCCCATGAATGAATATTATTTTCACCACCCCTTTTATCATTTAAATATTTACCTTCTAGATAATGTAGATCATTAAAATAATTATATAATTTTTTAGTAAATTCAAAATTATATAATTTTTTATCAGTACAATTATTTTCTAAAATAGTATTAAATTTATGATGATAATTAATATGTGAAGGAATTTTTATATCTTTTTTATTATCTCCAATAATAAATAATCTCTTCCTGTTTTGTGGCAACCTAAAATCTTTTGCATTTAATACTGCATAATCTACATTATAATTCAATTTTTTAAGTTCATCTAAAATTAAATTAAAACTTTCTTTATTATTATGATTGATTAAATTATCTACATTTTCTAATAGAAAAAATCTTGGTTTATAAAAATTTAATATTTCTATAATTTTAAAAATAAAATTACCTCTATTATCCTCAAAACCTCTCTGTAAACCAGCCTTAGAAAATGGTTGACAAGGAAATCCAGCTAATAGAAGATCAAACTTATTATTTTTATTAAATTCAAATTCATTAATATCTTTTTTTTGATAATCTTCATTAAAAATATATTGCAATTGTTTAATTGCTGCGGATTTTATTTCATATGAATTTTCTGGTTTAAAAATAAAATCTATATTCAGATTACTAATATTTTTAGCTGCAATTTTCATTGCCCCCATACCGACAAATAAGTCTAATACATTAATTTTTTGCATTTTTTTCTTCCAATAATTTTTTAAAAGAAATTGAAATTTCTTTTTTTCTTTCTCCCCTATTAAGTTTACTTATTTTTACAAAATAGTCAGCATCAAATTTATGCATATCTTTTAATTCATAGAATAAATCATTTAATTTTTTATTTTTAATTATATAAGTTAAAGTAGAATAAATTCTTGACAAGATAAATTTTTCTACATATATTTCATCTACTGTTTTAATTACATAGAGAGCATTATTAAAAGTTTTATGATTTTTAAAAATTAAATTTAAATTTGGATTTTTACTATTAGCTATAAGACAAATTTTTTCTATTATATAATTTAATATTCTTCTTGAATTTATTTTACTTGAATTATATGCAATTAATTTTAACAAATTGTAATTTTCAAATTTTATAATTGTTTTAAAAAAATTATTACCAGAAACTTTTATTGCACCATTGCAAAGAGGAAAAATAAAATTTTTGACTAAATTTTCTGGTTTATTGTAAGTTAATATTTTTTTTAAATCATTAACACATAAAAAAACAATTTTTCCCCAAAGAGAATTTTGGTTTAAAATATTAAAAACCTGTTCTTTTTCATTTACATCTAGGTTATCAAATTTACTTAATAATAAAGAATTTGATACTTGTAATTTAATACTTAATTTTTTAATTTTTAAATTAAAATCATCATTTGCGAATGAATCTTTTAACAAAATTTCAATATATAAATTTCTAGCTATATCAACTGAGATTAATTTTAATAATTTTAAATTTTGATCATGTTTTTTTAAATAACTCATCAAAAAACAATTCAATTTATCTTCTATTTTTGTTTTTTTATATTTTTCTACATAATCAAATATTGAGACTTCTAAATTCATAATTTTAGTTATTGTTCTATTTTTATTAAACAATATTTCTTCATTACTAATATTTAAATTAGTTAAATGAATTTTAAATAAACCAATTTTTTTAAAAAATCTATGTCCTTCTTTATATGTAACAGAACTTTCATTAATTAAAAAATTATTAGCTTCTTCATTTAATGTTTTATTTAAAAACTCAACATCATCTTTAGATAAGTTTTTTAATATATATCTTGATAATTCTTTGTAAAAAAGATTGTTATTAATATTGAAAACAAAATCAGTAAAAATATCATTACATCCATTATTATATATATAAAATTTCCTATTAAATTCATCTCCAATAAATGAATAACTTTTGTTATCATTTATAATAATTTTTTGTAAAATTGTATCTTTGGATTGAGTTTTTAATTTATTGTAATACTTAATTAAAAAATCTTTATAATTAAGTTCTTTCACAATTCCATTGTGAATATTAATTTTAGGTAAATTTAAATTATTAATCATAATAAATCAGCCTCTTTATAAAAAATACTTGGTCTCATGGAGCTTTCCATACCATTATTAGAAAAATAATTTACATTTGAAACAAGACAATATAAACTTTTTTTAGCTCTAGTCATAGCAACATACATTAATCTTCTCTCATCTTCACTATTTAAATCATTACTTTTTCCTGGAATAATTTCATTTACTCCTCCAAGAATAAAAACAGTATCAAATTCTAATCCTTTAGAAGAATGCATACTCATTAATCTAATGCAATCTTGTGGTTTAACTTCATCTAAATTAATAGATAAAGAGATATCATCAATATATTCAGTTAAATTTTTACCATCTTTATAACATTCATTCATTGTTTGCATTAACTCTTTAAAATTCTCAATTCTTTCATCAAAAGATTCATCATTCCAATGTTCCTCTCTTAGATTAAGTTGTTCAACTAATGTTTCTACAATATATGGATAATTCATTTCTTCATAATTATTGTTACTACTAAAAATTTCCTCAAAAATATTCAATAAATCTTTTAATTCAAAATAATACTTACTGGTTTCTTTTAAAGTTAATGTATAACTATAAATTTTATCAAACCAACTGTCTGTATTAATTGCTTTAATTTTACTAATAACAGCTTTTCCAATGCCATCTAACATAGATAAAACACGTACCCATGAAATTTCATCACTTGGATTATAGATAATTTTTAAGAGAGCAAGAGCATCTTTAATTTCTTTTCTATTATAAAATTCTATACCATTATAGATAACATAAGGAATATTATGTAGTCTAAGAATTTTTTCATATTCACGGGATAAAAAATTATTTCGGTATAAAATAGCAATATCATCTGGTTTAACACCACTTTTAATTTGATTTTTAATTTCATCACCTAGATATTTATAGAAATCAGTATTACTAATAAACCTTTTAAAAATTGGATTTATGTGAGAATTATTTACTGTTTCAAAAGAAATTGGAACTCTTTTTTTATTATTACTAATTAATTTATTAGTATTAGTTAAAATATTTGGAGTTGATCTATAGTTATAAATTAAAGTATGTTGTTTACTGTTTTTGTAAAAATTACTAAACAATTCAGGTTTTGCCCCCCTCCATTCATAAATAGCTTGATCCAAATCTCCAACCAACATAATATTTTTAACACCATTAGTTTGTAAAAGATTAATTAAATTAAACTGAATCTTATTTAAATCTTGTGCTTCATCACACATAATATATTTAAAACTTTTAGCAATTAATTGTCCAGCAGGTGTTTCAAATAATTTATTAAATAAAATCAATAAATCATCAAAACTTAAATAACCTTTTTTAAGTTTTTTTTCATCAAATTTTTTAATAATTGTAGGCATTAATTCCAAGATTACATCTGGAATATCTGAAAATTGTCTTTCATTATATTTTTCAATTAAAGAGATCATTTCCCGATATTTAATATCTTTCTTATTTAAATTCATTTCTTTATAAATTTCTTCAAGAATAATGTTTTCACCTTCTGTATCTAGAATAGTAAAATTCTTAATTAAGTCAATATAATCACAATATTTTCTAAGATTTACAATGGCAAAAGAGTGAAAAGTGTGAACTTGAACACCACTTAATACATGATTCTTTTTATATAATCTTTCTTTAATTTCTCCTCTTACTTTATTTGTAAAAGATATAATTAAAATCTCATTTGGATTAACTGTATAATCATTTTCTAATATTTTTGATGTTCTTTCAATTAAAACCCTGGTTTTCCCTGCACCTGGACCAGCAATAACTGAAATAACTCCATGAATATCATCTACAGCATTTTGTTGGTGAATATCTAGATTCATTGTTTAAATCCCTTCTTAATTTTATTTATCATAAATTGATCTAAATCATCAAAGTTAATTACATAATCACCAACTGTAAAATTAATATTATGTAAATTTAAAAATTTAGCTTTTTTGTGCCACAATTCAATTACTTGTTCTTGTGTTTTGATTTCTCCTAAAGCAAACCAAAACAGATTAAATAACTTGGTATAATCTTCCATTATTAAAAAATGATTTAATAAAAAATCTTGATCATCTTGTTTTATAATTTTATTGAGTTTATCTAATTTTTTTTCTTGAATAAGATTGATTAACTCATTGTAATCTTTTATTTCAATAAATTCAAAAATTAATTTTAAAAAATCTAAAACTATATCTTCTTTTCTAAATTTTGAAATAAACTTAAATTTCCAAGATAATAACAAAAATCTTGAATTAAAACCAGTAATTCTTTCTTCTTTATCAAGTTTTTCCCATTTTTCTTGATCTATCAACATCCCTATAACTCCTTTAATCTTATATCTTTATTATACCACATCTTAATAAAAAAATCAAGTTTTTTTTATTAAAATAGACAATATGTTATAATTATAAATAAAAATTTTAAAGGAAAATAACATGAGTGAAATAAAATTTAACTCTAGTTTTTTAAATAAACCACTATTTAAAATAAATGAAAATGATACAGTTGATTTAGATAAAAAACAATTAGAACATTATTTTGATGCTATAAATATTGCACGTGAGAAAACTTTATCATATCATAACACATTAATTGATAATCAAGATAAAATAGATAAAGATATAAAAGCTATTAAAGTTAATTTAAATATAATAAAAGAAGAATATAATAAATTAAATTTTTTTAAAAAATTATCAAAAGAAGGAAGAGATTGGAAAGAGTTATTAAATAATGAGGAAAATATATTAAAAAAAACAACTGATAATCTGAACAAAATAAATAATGAATTAAAAACTGAAACACAAGATTATCATAAAGAAAATAAGACAATTAATAAATTAGAAAAATTCTTTAAAAGTATTCCAGAAAGTTTAATTTCCTATAATAATCAAGTTCAAGAAAAAATTAATAAACAAAGTGAATTAAATGAATATAAAGAAATTATAGAGATTATACAAAATGAAATAAAAACAACAGATAATATTGAAGAAAAGAAAAATCATTTAAATGATTTTATTGCACTAAAAAAAGATCATAAGACAATCAAGAATGAGATAGATTCAATAAATTTAAATTTAAAAAATTTAAGACAAGATGCTCAAAAAAATTTAAATGAAGCAAAATTTTCCTTAAAACAAGTTGATAAAGAGTTATATAGAAAAATAAAACAAGAAAACTATATCAAAAGCACTATAACTAGAATTAATGAAGATATAGTTGATAAAACTATAAATTTATTTAATAATTCTATATATTTGGCATCACAAGCAACAAAATTAAGTGTTAATTTACTAACAAAAGGAACAGAAAAGTTAAAAAATCTTTTCACAAAATCAAAAGAGCAACCTAATAAAACTAGCAAAAAAATCAATAAAGATGATTTAGTTAGATAAACAAATAAGATACAAAGTACCTTATTTGTTATAACAATAATTAAAGTATATATATTTTAAAATTACAGAAAATATAGAAGTTAGAGGTAGTGCTAAAATAACTCCAACCAATCCAAATAAATACCCAAATACTAAGATAAACATAATAATAAAAATGGGATGAACTCCTAGACTATTACCAATAAAATAAGGAACAAAAACCCAATGTTCTAATAGATATCCAATTCCAAAAATAACAAAAACACTAATTAATTGAATATCAGTATTTCCTGTTAAAATAACAATTAATGATAATAATAAACCAGTAAAAATCCCTAAATAAGGAATAAATAACAATAAGCCAGTTAACATTCCAATTAAAATAGATCCATGAAACAAAAATAAACTAATACTATAATATAAAGTCATTATGACAATAACTAAAGATTGTCCTCTAATATATTTAGATAATGAACTAATAATGTCATCTATCAGAGGTTTTAGGACTAATTTTTGTTGTTCAGGTATTATATTCCTAATATGAATAATAATATTATGATAATTTATTATTGAAAAAAACAAAGCAATTGGATATATAAATAAGAGAATAAAATTTTCAAAAAAATGAAGGCTATTTAATGTTATTTTTTTTATTAACATGGGATTTTTTAATAATTCTTTATAGTGAGATGTATCAAAATACAAAATGTCATTAGAAATATTAATATTAAATTTAGAATTAATAAAATTAACTAAATCATAATTAATAAAATTAATTACTACTGGTATTTTTGAGTATAAAATCTTTAATTCCATTATTATTGATGGTATAATAAAAAATAAAATACTTAATAATAAGATTAAAAATATAAATGTTATAAATAATGCTATATATTTTCTATTTGTTTTAAATTTTGTTTCAATTTTAAAAACTAATGGTTCAAATAAATATGCAGTTAAAAAAGCAATAATAAATGGCAATAAAGGTTTTCCAATAAATAATAAGACAATTGCACACAATGCAATTGTCAAAAATAGTTTTTTTAATAAAAGTTCATTAATTTTTGTTGGCATTTATTTTTTGCCCATCAACATATTGTTTTACAATAAACTGACCACAAGCAGCTTGAACTTCACTACCAGGAGAAATTTGAACTTTAATGAATTTTAATTTATCAGATAGAAATTTTATTTGGTTATAAAATTTTTCACTTTCTTTATAAGAACTTTTATTACAGAAATTATATCTTAAAATTCTTAATTCATTATTTGGAAAATTATTATTCATCCAATCAGCTAAATCTTCTAATTCTTTTTCTCCATCATTAAGATTTTCAATAATTAAATGATGAAAAATTAATGTATATTTGCCATTATCTTCATATTTTTGTAATAAAGGAACAACATTATTAACTAATTCAGCATTTGGTACAATATAATCTCTTGTATTTTGATTTACTGACTCAATAGAATAAAATAATCTAAAAGGATTTCTTCCTTGATATTGATTATTAGTATATTCGACATTATCCATTTGATAAACAGGATTAATTTTATATTGTTTTAATTTTTCATTCATATTTTGAAATATATTAATCCAATTGTGATTTTTAATTCTTGGAAATACTGTTGAAAGATCTACTCCATCTAAACCTAATGCATATTTTTTTTCAAAAATCCAGTCCAATAAATTAAAAGTAACATATTCAACCATTTCCGGCTTATTTAATGCATCTCCCATCCCCATCCAAGATAATTTTACATATTTTTGAGATATTTCTGGACGCTCATTATAAACAAATTCAATTGCTTGTTTTAAATTATCTAAAACTTGATCTTGTAGTAATTTTACATGTTTTGCATTTTTAAGTGTTAAATGACAGAATTTACATTTCATAAAACATCCTCTTGATGAAGAAATAAAGATTGAATATTTATTTCTATCTTGATGTACTTCTTCTATTGTTTTTAAAAGTGGATTAATCTTATTTGACAGAGATTTCGTAATTTTTATGGCTGTTTCAGATTCATCTTCATTAATGAATTTAAAAACTGTTTTATCTTCTGTGATATAAGATTCTAAAAAATTATTTGTTAAATCATTCATCTAAACTTCAGCGTGGAAACCTCGTCCTTCAAGGCGGGGAGGAAACGCTGCCTTTCTTGAAACAATTGTTGTTGTTCTAGCAGCTAATCGAATACAATCCTTTTTTATATTAACCGCATCGGTTAGCTTGCTACCATCTATATCCATTAAAGCAAAATAACCAGAAGTTCTTTTGCCTTTTATAAAACCAATACCTTTATTGGTTTTAATTAAATCAAACTTTCTTAATCCAAAAAGTTTACCTGTCGGTATTCTTTTTTCAGAATGATTACCACTTGTTTGTTGGTAATCACCTTTAGCTATATGCTTTTTATAATAAATTGCATCATCTACTTTTATTTTATCATCTATATTACAGCATATAGCAATAGCATCATTAGCATGAGTTTTTAATAATCCCATGCCCTCTCTTTTAAACTTAGTCTCATAGCCAAATGTAATCTCAAACTTTGTTAATTCTTTGGCTAATTGAGACTTAATTATACTAACTTGAGTTGCATGTTGGGTTTTTACTCTATTGCTTTTAATAAAAAACATTCCTTTATGTAAATTACTATGGCAATCTTTACATAAAGTAATTAAATTATCAGGTGCATCATTACCGCCATTAGATTGATAAATAATATGATGTACCTGTAATTTATTATTATGTTTAACTTTTATGCCAGATTGGCATTTATATCCATCTCTATGTAAAACATATTGTTTTACATTATAATAACCTAATTGTTTACCTTGTTGATATTCACTACCACTAACTTGTGGATTAGTAATTTTGTGAATATCAAAACTAGCTAATTCAATTCTCCATTTTGTAATAGGCAAAATAGATTCCATAAATTGTTTTTCTCGCAAATGCGAGTTTATTTTAGATTTAATACTTGGAGATAATCTATTTAGTTTTAGATTATTTTTGCGATTATTAAATCTAGGTTTTCTATATCTTAAATTTCTTGAACGTCTAGTTCTGCGAAACATAGATCTTTGTTGCATTTTTTTAGATATATCTTGTCTAATTGCAACTTCTGATTGATATAAGACAGTATTATTAGTTATAGCAGCACAACCAATGGTTTTGCTACCAGTATCCATCCCAGCAATAATTGGTTGTTTATATCCACTACTACCATGTAGGAGTTTAATGGTAAATGGATTTCTCCGTATAACTTGGGCTAGATTCTTTTTTAATAATAATCTAGCTTGCCTTGGTGAACAAGGCATTAATGGTTTACCATATTTATTAAGTATAAAGATTAACATAAAATCTTTCTCTGTTTTACAACAGGTAATGCGTATTATATTATTTTGGTATAATATAAATCCGACATCCTTTCGGCGGGATATTATAAGGTTTAACGCTTGCAACACTATTCACAACCCTTTAGAATTATTTAATTGCAAGCAGTAGCGGTTGAAACTAAGGCGACATTTCAACGTACCTATTTCTTATATATCGTTTACCTACCATTTTATCCAAGTAGGTCGTCTGGTCAATCAAGGCTACAAGCCTCACCCTTTAGGGTGGGGTAATTGACATATACTCCTTAAATTAATTGTTATCTATTTTATTATACAAAATATGTTTATATTAGTCAAGTATTATATTAATAAAAATAAAAAAACCCACCTGTTGCGCATATTTAAGAGATCTTACGGGTTCCTAATAGAGGCTGTATGGGTATCTTCAAAATTTATTTTAAAATGATATTAATTTTTTTATTTTTTAAAATATTTTTAAGTTCATATAATTTATAATTTGGATGTTCTAATTTAGATATTATTTTTTTATTTCTTGTTTTATCTACTTGTACAATATTATTATTTTCAACAATTAAAACATTCAATCCAGCGTCTAATGCTTGATTATAATATTTATTTGTTGATAAAGAAGATAAAACTTTTGCAGTTAATTTATCCTCATTTTTATATTTTTTCTTATTTATTTTATAAAATTTTTTTATCATTTTCTTTTTCTATGAATAATTTTATGGTGGAGATGGGGGGAATTGAACCCCCGTCCAAAAATCTTTAATAATCAACTTCTACATATTTATTTAAATTTTTTATTTCAAATAATTATAAAACTTAAAAAAAATCATTATTTATATTTACTTTTTTTCATTATAACTAGTAAAATCATTATAATATATTTTATCTTAATTAATAAAGAATATTGATAAAAAAGTATTCTTTATTTGTAGCAGGATTAAGCTGCTACTGCGAATGTTTCGTCGTTTGCGATTACTGTTTTTTTTACTTTTACGTGTTTTGTCCACGATATGCTATTGAGAATCTCCAACCCCTGTCGAAATCCTGTTCATCCCCATTTATACAATATTGTATCATAAAAAAAATATTTTGTCAAGTTTTTTATTCTAATACAAAAATATATTCAGAATCTTGATAATTTGGTACTTTCCCATTATAATTATCAAGACAAATTATATAATCATTACTTTCATATTTATCATGACCTGTTACTTGAATAATTTTATTCTGTTGATTTTTAATTTGAGAATTATATCTATTGTAAAAAATACAATCATAACTTTCAAATCTTTGCCAAATAAATTCATCAATATAAGTATTAATACTTAATGATTTTTTTATTTCATCAAAAATATTCTCTTGGAAATATTTATTTATTTCATCTGTAATTTCTTGTATATTAAGTTGAAAATAATTATTGCAAATTGTCAAAATATTTTGTTCTGATACAGGAGCATGAGTTAAAAAATATTGATTATTTATTAAATCACATAATTTATAATGATTTTTAATTAAAGATTTAAAATCTTTGACAACTTGTATAACATTAACTTTTAAATCAGTTAAAAAATACATTACTTCAAATTCTTTAAAACAAGGTTTTGTTTTTTTCTCTTTTCTATTTACAATCATTGACAATGCTGCACTATCATGATTACCAAATAAAATAGTAAAATTATTATTAAAATTATGTTGATCTGTTAATATCTTTAATTTTAAAATTTCAAAACCATTTCTATCTCCAAAACAATCACCAAGCAAATATAAATGTTTAGTTGATTTTTTTAAATTAAAATATTTTAAATAATCTAAAAATTTTTTAGCTTCTAATTCTTTTAAAAATTCTAAATAAGAATTTTTTGATTTTACTTCTAACATATTTACCATTAGAAGGATATCAATTAATTTGATAACATTTCCATGTAAGTCACCAAATATAATTTTATTATAATTTTGTGGTATATTAATTGGACTACCAATTTGATATTCTAATAATTTCATTTATTCAACCTATAAAAAAATAAAGAATAATAATTATAACATATATTTAATAAAAAGTATAATTAATATTAAAAAACCTTCAAAATAATTGAAGGTTTTTAAAAACATAAAATTAATCAGTTTTTTCTGCTGATGAAGATGGTTTATTTACTAATGAAGAAATAAAACCAGAAAGAGAATCTGCTGATGATTTATCTAAACCAGATAAGAAACCATTAACAGCCTGTCCACCTTTAGAAGATAATAGATCTGTTAATTTATTAATTCCAGATTGCACTTCCCCTGAATTTACCAATAATTTCAAATCAGCTTTTTCAAGAGCTACCGCATTAGCTTTTCTCACATCACCCTCAACTTTAATTTGCTCAATAGTAATTAAGTATTTTTGATATGGTTCATTTGTTCCAATTTCTCGTGCTAACTTAATTTGAGCTTCCACAGGAGCTTCTAACATTAATTGTTCTGCTTTTGCTTTTGCCTCACCTTCTAATTTTACTGCTTGAGCATTTTGTTGTGCTTTAAATAATTCAGCTTGAGAATTAATTTGTACTTGTTGTTGTTCTTTTTGAGCATCAACAATTGCTACATCTTTATTAATTTCAGCTTGTTTAACTAAGCTAACTCGACTAACTTCCATATTTTTTTCAGTAGTGGATTTTTGCTGATCTAGAACCATTTGTTTAGATTGCTCATTTGCAATTCCTACTTGTTGTTCTTTCTCAGCATTTGAAATCCCAATCTGCTGTTCTGCTGTTAATCTATTCATTTGAACTACTCTATTTGCCTCAATTTCTTTTGTTTCAGCTTCTTGAGTATTATTGGCAATTGCAACTCTTGATTCTTTTTCAATTCGAGATTTTTCTTTACTCATGATATTTGCAATAACATTTGAACCACTTGCATCTCTTAGATCCATAAATTCAATAGTTTTAACTGATTCCACACCCCATTCTTTAATTTGTGCTTGAACTTCTTCAGTAAATTTATCTCCTAATGAAGATCTTTCTTGCATAATATCCTCTAGTTTAGTAGTTGCTAAAATTCTACGAACCGACCCCTGTAAAATAGATTCTAATTGGTTCTGCAATTCAGCAAAAGAAGCAACCCGTTGTGCTACTGTCTCAGCATTTGCAACCTTAAAAAATGCAGAAACATCAATAACAAATGGTAATCTAGCAGAATCATATGAATCATAATTTTTTAAATTAATTTGAAAAATACTTTCTTGGAATTGAGTTACCATCACCCCAATAAAAGGAATCCAACTTGGAAAACTATAATAAACATTACCTGCATCCTTTCCCCTTCCATATGGCACAGAATTATTTCTTTTTTGTACAATATGAACCATATTTGTTGGAACAACTACCCTTAATGATAAAATCCATCTAATAAAAGCTAGAATTACAATTCCGCCTAAGACAGGAATTCCAAATTTCATAATCATTGAAATATTATCCATAATAACTCCTAAAATATTAATAAGGATAATATTATAATCTATGACTATATAAGCTGTCAAGTTTTTTTAATCTATTTATTAATTAATTTTTTTACTTTAATAAATAATGTTATACTTTAATTTTAATTATATTATTTTTATAGGAGTTATTATGGAAAATAGAAGTATTGCAATCCAATTTAATTTACCAGAAGAGTATTTTATTGATTTAAAAGAAAATGGTTATCATTCTAATGATATTATAGAACAAATTGATAAAATTATGAAAAACAAAAGTTTTAAAAAAGAGCTTTCAGGGCTATATATTTCACATAAAGCAAATAGTGTCTCAGGTGTTTTAGTTGCGCAAGAACTTTTAAAAATATATAAATTTAAGGATTATGTTCACGATTTTAAAATGTATCATATTAATGAAATTGATTGTTTTAATTGTAAACAATTGATGATTTAAAAAACATCTCCAATTGGAGATGTTTTTTATTCTTTGATTAAAATACTAATTAAAAATATTTGATAAAATAATTTTTGATATTTTAAAGAAATGTCAATCCATCTTCCCTCACAAAAAGCTTGTTTATAATCTTTTTCAAGCTCTGTTTTTGGCATTTCTTCATTATTAATACTACACTCATTATTATATTTTAAAATATCCTCTTCAATTTCTTTTGAGTAATTTTTTACTTTTATTTCTAAGAAAAACCTAAAATCATTAAAAATTTCTAGCAATTCTTCAGGTATTATTAAATAATCCTTATTTTCTATTGCTAATTGAATCTCCATTTGTTTTTCTTCATCTTCTTCATTAATTAATAAATAATTTAAGTATTTATCTTTTATATCAATATTTTTATCAATTAGTTCATCAATTTTTTGTTCAAAAAGTTCATTAATTTTTAGTTTATTTTGAGAAAACTTTTCATTTTCAGAATTATTTAATAAATTAATGTAAATATATTGTTTAAATAATTCATTATCACTAATATTATCAACATTTATATCTGAACTAAAAAATTCAATTAAATCTAAACAAGATAAATCTTTATTATTTAGATAACTGATGATTGTATTTCCCTGATTTAAACCCATTAAATCCATAAATTCCATCTGCATCTCCTTTGATATTTTAATAATTATTTATAATATCAATAAAAATTAAATTTTGTCAAGTTTAAATCAATTAATATTTTTTTATCATTCTATGAACATGATAAAGAATGTTTGGTTCATTATTATGAGAGATATTAATTAACAAATTATTTTTATCTATAGGGAATTGTCGGTTCAATGCAATTAAAATTGTTTTTTCTAAATTAAACCTAATTGTTTTATCACAATTAGAATAATTTATTAACTTTAATTGTTTATTATTTAAAAGATCTTCTAATTCTTCAATTAAGTCTATATTATTATTTTCATTTAAAGAATTTAAAATATCATCACTAATAGTTAAAAATATTCTATCATTTTCCTCTTTGATAATATTTGTTATTAAATATGAATCCATAATGAAATAAAAAACACAATAAAAAGTTTCAAGAATTATATTTTTAAAATAAACATTCTTATCTATTAAATCTTTAAAACGATTATAATAAATATCTTGATTTTTTTCAATAAACAATCCATCAATATTTTCAGAAATTTCACCTAATGAAAAATAATTATTTTTTAATGTTTCTATATTTTTATTATTATAAAACAAATGTGAGATTGATAAATCTAACTCTTTGCTAGATTTAAAATTTAAATCATTACTAGGTAATAAATAAAGTTTATGCATAAGTATCCTTTAAAATAAGATTAAATGTAGATTAATAACACAATTAATATATATCAAACTATTTTTGTCAAATATTTTAAAACTAATTTCTATATTAAACTTGACATAAATATAATAATTATTATATAATTAAATATAATAGTAATTATATAGAAGGTGTCATATGCAATCTTTTTTTGTGTTGGGAATACTAACACTGTTATCTAGTTATTTTGTTGTTTTAAATCTTAATTCTAATTTAAATAATAGTATTAGAAATAAGAGTTTAAATAACTATGCTCAAAATTATATATACCATAATAATACAGCAGCTAGATTTATAATAAATAAAAATACAACATTAACTGATGTATATATGAATGGAAAAAATATTTCATCTACACAATGTCAAATAGTGCCTGAAGCAAATATTTTAGGTGCAAATGCATTACTAAATTATCAAACAATTAGGTGTTATGATTTTAATCAATTAACTAAAAATACAAGTGTGTATTTGATTGTAAAGGCTGATTTACCAGCTGCAGCACCACCAACACTTAATATTCAAATGATTTTAACAAAGATGAAAGAGTCTCTTTCATCAAAATATTTTTCTGGCTCTGATGAATCATATTATTCAAATTTAATTGTTTCTGTAAATCAAAGTTGTGTAGTAACAGAGAATTATACAAAATTACCATCATTTAAAGATAATAGCCAATTAACAAATTATAATAATATGATTACTTCTTTATGTAATGCTGCAAAAGGAGCTGGTTTATCTTTAAACAATAGTCCTTTTAATGGATTATATTTAAAAAATATTACAAGATAGGAATATTATGAAGAAAAATAAAGGTTTTACATTAGTTGAAATGACAGTTACATTAGTAATTTTTGGTGCTTTGTTATTATTAATTGTTAATATTAATCAAGAAATGAATTACAATCAGGCTGTGAGATTAGGAGCAGGAGGTGTTGTTAATTTAGTTGAAACATCATCAAAAGTTTTAAATAATAACTATAATAATTTAATTAATTTACAAAATGGGAATACTGATCCAACTACTAATATCACAATGGGGAAATCAATTGAGTTTAATAATATTGTTACTAACTTAACCAAAGGTAAGGTTTATTCAACTCAAAAACCTTACTTATTTGTAACTAAATGTTCCTTATTACCAACACAATTACAAATAGCTGAAAATTGTACATACAATCCAAGTAATCTAAATAATGGTGATTTGGTTGCTTATCTAATTTTGCCAATGAGTGATTCAGTAGTATTTAATAAACCTAAAAATGCTTTGGTTGTTGCTCAAACTTGGGGAGATAGTGCAACATTAGTACAAAAAACAGCAAGCGGCTATGATGTTGTGAGAAGTAAATTTTCAGATAATGTTGATAATGCTAATTTAGCAAAATATGTAATGGCAACATATCCAGCACAAGTAAATAATCTAAATAGTTTTGTTTTAATTGATTTAAATCAATTTGCTCCATTTGCTGGCGGTACAGTTTATTCTAATAATTCTGTTACTAATGACACAAATGTTGGTTTAAATCGTTCAAGTGGAACTACTACTAGTCAAGATTCAACAGGACATTTATCAATGTCATACAATTTCACTACAGAGTCAGGTGTAAATAATTATGTAAAATTTGGTAGTGATGCATTTTTAAGGGCTGGTAGAGTTTTAGATGCAAACGGTCATCAAATAATTTTAACCAATCAAGTTATAAAAGCACCAATTTCATTAACAAGTGAGGCTAGATCTGATGCTAATTTAATTACTAATGTTAATGGTGTTTTATATTTAAATGGTCAGCAGGGAAATGTTACTCATTAAGTATCAAGGAGTTATTATGTTAAAAAAGAAACAAAAAGGATTTTCATTAGTTGAATTAACTGTTGTTTTAGTTATTGTTGGAGTATTATTATTACTTTCTTTTAATTATTTTACTGCAAAAAATTCATCTGCTAAGTATAATCAATTAGGCTTAAATGATATTAGGATTTCAGAGGGATATTCAAATTATATTTTATCTAATTATAATTCTTATTATCAATATTTAGGTCAGCACCCATCAGCAACAATTACTGTACCAATAGATTTAGTAATCAATCAAGCTGGTTTTATAGATACAAAACAATTTCCAAATTTTGTTGCTGGTGATCCTAATACTTATGTTAATAAACAAGGAGATGTTCCATGTGCTATAATTTCATACAATACCCTAACAGATAACCTTGAAGGATTTGTTTATTTTACTTTAAAAACAGATGCAGAACAAACAATACATCAAAAAAAAGATTATTTAAGTATTGATCAATTACAAAATTCTATTGGAGGTTTAGGAATTAATTTAGGGTATTATTTTTATGATCCACTTGATCTTTCTAAAAATAAATTAACTTCTTTTAATGGAACTTGGGGTTTATTAAAAAGTTCAATGGTATCAACAGTAACCTCATTAACATCACCAGATGGGCGCAATATTGCTGGGGTTTGTAGAAGTGAAATTCGTCCACGTAGTTTTGTTGTAAATATTTCAAGTGAATTAAAGGTTGAAAATGTTACTAGTACAAGCAATTTCTTTAAATCTGTTTCAGATAATAATAAAACTACAACAAATAATTCAAATAACAATATAGTTTCAACTACATCTGGTGCATTAAAATTAACTAATAATAGTCAAAATTTTTTACTATCATTTTTAAATAAAGATACTTCTTTATCTAGTTTTAGTGGAGTTTGGGGAGATACTATAAATGGATATTCTGGATTTTTTAGTAATGACTTTAATAGACAATTAACAAAAACAGGAACAACTGCTTATACCTCAATAACATCACCGTATTTGCAGACAACAAATGCAAATGTTCAGTTATCTGCTGGTGTTGGAACTGGTTGTAATGCAGGAGATCTTTCAATGACTAAACAGGGAATTGTACATCAATATAGTTCTACTACAAATATTGATGAACAAATATTAGTTCTTTGTAATAATAGCAATCAATACAAAGTAACTTATCCAGTAAATGAATCATCAATGAATGCCTATGGTATATTAGAATAAGGAGATATAAATGATAAAAAATAAAGGTTTTTCTTTAATTGATAGCATGGTTGCTTTGGTTTTATTTGGATCAGTTATCTACTTTGTAGCTGGTTATCAAAAAGTTGGTCTTAAAGATAGAAAGATTACAGCTTATGAATCAGAATTAAATCGTGACTCATTAGCATTTTCAAAATTAATAAATGCCCCTGCTTTAACAGACACTCAAGTAAAACAATATCATTATAGAACATTTGCTAATATACTAAGAAATAGTCCAACAAATATAACAACTACAAAAGGTAATGTTGCTTGTATTGTAAATAATTCATCACGGTTAACACAAAACTGCGTTAATAAATTACCTATTGGTGAGGATAAAATGTTTAATAATGGTTCTGGTTTAAATTTTCCTGAAATTGGAGGTTATGATAGATTTTATAATGGTATATTTGCTCAGTTAAATTTGAAACATTTTAATGATTTAGTTCCAAATATGTGTATATATTTTGATTCAAGAGATAAGGCATATGATTTGTATTTATATTATACAAGTCCAACACCATTAACAATTAAAGAAATTGAAATGTATAAAAATTCAGCATTGGTATTTGGAGCTGCTGCTGGTATAACAGATGCAACTGGTTCATTACACTCAACAGCTGGTTGGACTATGCCAACAACATGCGGTACTCCTGCTATCGGTACTGCTGGTGTTTATTTGAATTTACTTCCTAGCTTTTTGAGTTTAAGAGAAGACAATATTAAATTATTAACAAATGCAGATGATAATTCAATGTTAAGTTTCAAAGGTAATACAAATACATTAAAAACAGATTTATATATATCTGGTTCTGGTAATGATAGTTTTTTACAAACTGGGACAACAACAGATGGACAACAAGAATTTAACATAGGAAATAGAAAGTTTAATGATTATGTGATGAATAAAGCTTCACCAACATTATCAAATTTATTAATGTTATATCCAACAGCTAGTCGTACAGCAATTCCAACAAATACAATTACAACTACTGCTCCAAAAGTAAAATTTTCAGGAGTTGGTTTAGTTGCTAATTCTAGTGATTATGCTGTTTTTATGCCTAATGAAACTGTTCCTAATACAAATATATCTAATCCTTATCAACTTTATTCTCCTTGTGATTCAACAAATGAACTAGGTAGAATAGTAAAAGCTGGCACTGATTTTGCTGTTTGTATGAGACATCCATATTGTTGGGAATTTAGTGCATCATCAAAAGGTGTTAGTCATACTTGTTATATGCCAATGAATGATACTAGAAAACAAGTTACAATTGCTGCAAATTCAGCTATCACAACATTTAGATGTAATGATACTACTCAAAATGCAGCTGCTGCAACAAGCCCATATATTTCTGCTTTACCAACTTTTTCTGCTGAAAGTGTAAATTATGAATATTTAAAAGTAATAGAGAATGGTTCTGTAAATTTTGGAGGTGTAACTAGTTTTTATTATAATAAATACCAAGAAATTACTAATAATCAATGTTTAAGCTCCTTTTTAGGAGTATGTACCTCAAATAAATGTTGGATTACTCATTTGCCTCAATTAACTTCAACAATTAGTTATAATTCAGCTAAATATGCAAATCAAGCCAATTGTTCTGCTGGATTACCAGGGTTATCTGGTGCTTATGGAGTTGGTCAAGTTAATGGAACAAGCACATTAGATGGTAGAGCTTTTATGACAAAAGATCCTAATCTAGGTGGTTATGCTTGGAATAACGGAAATATTGGATGGTTAAAAGATAATCAACCATCAACAATCTTTCATTTAGATGGTTCTGGTGAAATAAGATCTCCACAAATAGGTGGAACTCCAACTAACTTAACAATTAGAAAAGATTGTGGAATTGTTAATGTCTCTCCTATTTTAAGAAATTTAAATGATGGATGGAAACCATTTGGAGTATTTGATTCCTTAACTAAATATCCTAATTATAATAATGCATTTAGTTATGGAACAGCAGGTAGTGGAGGAGATAATAGTGCTGCATGTAATAATGCATCAGGAGAGTTTAATTCAAATCATAGAGATGTTGATGCAGTTAATGTTACTTTACCATATTTAGTTATAAATGGTGTAAAACAAATGGATAATCAATTGAAATTAAATGGTTTTGTTAATCCTGGTGATGACAAATGGAGTTTATTAAATTTAACAACCCAAGATAAAACCAATTTTATGCATATTAAAGTGAAATATCTAAAATCAAATCAACCAACTAGCACTAGTGAACATCAAATGACTGGGAATGATAGTAATTTAAATTCATTGGATAATTATGCTTCCGGATTTACATTTATGCCTAATACAGGTGTGCCAAATTGTGCTTATCAATGTCAAATAGCTGCTCCAAAATTAGGATTTAGTGGAACATTTTATTATCATGAATATGCAAATATAACTGGTTATCAAAATACTAAAGCTTGCGTTTGTTATAATAATGTTGGGTGGAATGGTCAAAACTTTTATAAACAAGCAAACACAAATGTATTTTTAGTAAGACCTAAAACAAATAACTCTAATATTACTGTAAAAAAAGTTTCTTGTAGTGCAAATCCATTATATTTTAATACTACTGCTGCAACTGATCCACAAGCATCAGATAAAAGTCCAT
>JACCDZ012107342.1_pt1 | contig 58384 bp, 45 predicted proteins | sample 7449551 | NCBI WGS metagenome assembly JACCDZ01 (sample SAMN15323452, study PRJNA562643) | freshwater metagenome | isolation source: river surface water | place: USA:Blue River Watershed | collected 2017-08-18 | reverse complement strand
TTATTCCCACTCAATCGTCGCAGGCGGTTTACTTGATACGTCATAAACAACACGATTGATACCGCGCACCTCATTAATAATCCGCGAGGAGACTTTTGCGAGCAGTGGATATGGCAACGGCGCCCAATCCGCAGTCATAAAGTCAGATGTCTGCACAGCACGCAGCGCAACAACATAGTCGTACGTGCGACCGTCGCCCATCACACCTACCGATTTCACAGGCAAGAACACAGCAAAGGCTTGTGACGTGAGGTCGTACCAAGACTGTTTGGTTTCTGGATCAATCGTATTACGTAGCTCTTCGATAAAAATCGCATCGGCACGGCGCAGGAGATTCGCAAACTCCGTATTGACTGCACCAAGAATCCGCACACCTAAACCAGGACCTGGAAAAGGATGGCGATACACCATACCGTGTGGCAAACCAAGGGCAACACCAAGCTTGCGGACTTCGTCTTTGAATAACTCGCGTAAAGGCTCGAGGAGTTTCAGATTCAAGGTATCAGGCAAACCACCCACATTGTGGTGTGACTTGATAGCGACGGCCTTGCCTGTTTTAGCGCCAGCAGACTCGATCACATCGGGGTAAATCGTGCCCTGAGCGAGCCATTTAGCTTGCTTGAGCTTTCCAGCTTCGGCCTGAAAGACTTCGACAAATTCGCGCCCGATGATTTTGCGTTTTGCTTCGGGATCAGAGACGCCCGCAAGCTTACCCATAAATTGCTCAGTTGCATCGACATGGATAATGCGAACGCCCATGTTTTGCGCGAAGGTCTCCATGACCTGTTTGCCCTCGTCCAGGCGCAACAGACCATGATCGACAAACACGCAGGTCAAACGATCACCAATCGCCTTGTGAATCAGCGCCGCCGCAACGGATGAGTCCACGCCACCGGAGAGACCAAGAATCACCTCATCGTGACCCACCTGCTCTCTGATGCGCGCAACGGCCTCATCGACGTATGTCGGCATCGTCCAGTCACCCACGCAGCCACAAATCTCGTGTACGAAACGATTGAGAAGATCCTGGCCCTTGATCGTGTGCGTCACCTCGGGATGAAATTGAACCGCATAAAAACCGCGGGATTCGTCAGCCATCCCTGCAATCGGGCAGGAAGGTGTCGATGCCATGACTTTAAAGCCGTCGGGCACACGCGTCACCTGGTCCCCATGACTCATCCATACCTTGAGCATGCCATGGCCTTCGGGTGTGGTGAAATCCTCGATCCCCTTGAGCAAGCGCGTGTGGCCGCGCGCGCGTACTTCGGCGTAACCGAACTCGCGATGATCGGAGTAATTCACCTCCCCCCCCAACTGCTGCGCCATCGCCTGCATGCCGTAACAAATACCGAGCACAGGCACACCCGCTTCGAACACCGCATGCGGAACCTTCAGGGAGTCCTTGTCATAGACTGAAGCATGACTGCCCGACAGGATAATGCCCTTGAGTCCCAGGGAAAGCTGATTCTGCAAAAAAGCAGCATCCACATCACCGGGATGCAATTCACAATACACCCCCGCCTCTCGCACACGCCGCGCAATCAATTGGGTAACTTGTGAACCATAATCAAGGATGAGAATGCGCTGATGCATGAGTGGGAAACCTATCAATAAATGAAACTAGTCGGCGCGGTAATTGGGCGCTTCTTTTGTGATCTGGACGTCGTGCACGTGCGACTCCCGCATACCTGCCGCGGTGATCTGAACGAACTGGGGTTTGGTGCGCATTTCTTCGATCGACGCACAACCGCAATAGCCCATCGACGCGCGAACTCCACCCACCAGTTGGAAAATAATCGCCAGCACACTACCCTTGTAAGGCACGCGACCTTCGATACCTTCGGGGACAAGTTTGTCAGCGTTATTCGCGGGATCCTGAAAATAACGGTCGGCTGAACCATCCGTCATCGCACCTAAGCTGCCCATTCCACGATAGGACTTGTATGAGCGACCCTGAAACAACACGACCTCTCCAGGCGCTTCTTCTGTGCCAGCAAACATCCCACCCATCATGACTGTGGATGCCCCAGCAGCGATGGCTTTGGCCACGTCGCCAGAAAAACGAATACCTCCATCGGCAATCAACGGCACGCCTGTGCCCTCAAGTGCTTTGGATACATCTGAAATTGCAGTGATCTGCGGTACGCCAACGCCAGCCACAACACGAGTCGTGCAAATCGAACCAGGGCCGATACCAACTTTGACCGCGTCAGCACCTGCGTTCAGAAGAGCGCGAGCCGCATCACCCGTGGCGATATTACCGCCAATCACTTCAACTTTAGGAAAATGAGTCTTGACCCACCGGACACGCTCAATGACCCCAGCAGAGTGGCCATGCGCCGTATCAACCACGATGACATCCACTCCCGCTGCAACGAGTTTTTCAACACGCTCTTCGGTGCCGTCGCCCACGCCCACAGCAGCGCCAACGCGAAGCTGACCATGGCTGTCCTTGCTTGCCGCCGGATGTTCGGTGTTTTTGACGATGTCTTTGACTGTCGCCAGACCGCGTAACTGGAAGGCATCGTTGACAATCAGTACACGCTCTAGACGATGCTTGTGCATCAGAGTCTGCGCCTCGGAGAGTGTCGTGCCCTCCTTCATGGTGATCAGACGTTCCTGCGGCGTCATGACTGTCGCGATCAACGCATCGAGGCGATCTTCGAAGCGTAAATCACGGTTGGTCACGATACCGACAAGCTTGCCTCCCTGAACGACTGGCAAGCCGGAAATACCGTGTCTACGCTGGAGTGCGATCGCATCCCGGACCTTCATGTCCGGAGTCACGGTGATCGGGTCAATCACAATACCGAACTCGTGTCGTTTGACACGCGCGACCTCTTGCGCCTGCTGATCGGCAGTGAGGTTTTTGTGGATGATTCCAATTCCACCCTCTTGCGCCATCGCGATGGCAAGACGGGACTCGGTGACCGTGTCCATGGCAGCCGAGACAAGTGGGATATTGAGGGAAATATTTCGTGTGAGGCGTGTGACCAGCGACGTGTCGCGTGGAAGTACCTGCGAAAAGGCAGGAACCAGCAAAACATCGTCGAAGGTGAGCGCAGTTTGGATAAGACGCATGAAAAGCTCCGGGCGCAAAGCGTGATTATACGATGGTAGAACCACTACTTTCATGGACGAACTGATGCTAAAAGACGGAATCCTCAAAAAAACTGATTTGGAAATATTCCGCTTATGAGTACTTCAGATACCCTTGCACGCTGGCTTGCAGAGGAAAAGGCACTGCTTTCAGGAATGAAAAATGGCCGTTCTTCGGGCTTTTTAACCCCTGCTCAAATATCGAGTATGACGGGACTTGAAATCATGCAGGCAGTCCGACGAGGTGATTTACCAAGCGGACCGATGGCGATCACGATGAACTATATGTTGATGGAAATTGAGCCTGGGCGTGCAGTCTTGCAGGGACATCCGAACGAGGCTGTGCTCAACGTTCAAGGATCCGTACACGGCGGCTGGTTTTCAAGCATTCTGGACGGTGCGGTCGGCAATGCGATTCATTCAATGCTGCCAGCCGGTAAAGGCTATGCCACGCTCGATTTAAGCGTCAAAATGACACGGCCTCTCAGCCCGAGTGTGGGTCGAGTCAGAGCGGTGGGGACAGTGATACAAGTTGGTCGTCAAGTGGCGACGGCCGAGGGAAAAATCCTCGGCCCCGACGGCAAACTGCATGCTTTTGCTACGACAACGTGCATGATTTTGGATGTCAAGCCAAAATAAAGTCAAATTTAGCCTAAAGAAACACGCGCATTCTGGAAAAAACGCATCCAAGGAGAATAAGCACCTTTTGAATCCTGTGGACCCCATTTTTCGGGCGCCCAGGACATCATCACATTTCTTGTGACGCGCTCTGGATGAGGCATCATGACAGTGAATCTTCCGTCTGCAGTCGTGACAGCGGTCAAGCCACCTGGACTGCCATTGGGATTGAGCGGATATGTTTCAGTTGCCTGGCCTCGGTGATCAACGTATCTCAATGCGCGTAAAACTTTGGAGGCATCGCCCTGGCGGGAGAAATTGGCAAAGCCCTCTCCATGGGCAACCGCGACTGGAATCTGTGTGCCTGCCATACCCTTGAAAAACAAGGATGGCGAATCGGTGACCTCAACCATGGAAAAACGAGCTTCGTATTTTTCTGAAACGTTGCGGGTAAAGCGCGGCCAATCCTGCGCACCTGGGATCATCGATGCAAGAGCGGCCATCATCTGGCAGCCATTACAAACGCCAAGGGCAAAGGTATCAACGCGTGAAAAGTAACGAGCGAACTGATCCGACAACTGATTGTTGAACAAAATACTCCGCGCCCAGCCTTCACCCGCACCTAAAACATCGCCATAACTGAAACCACCCACGGCAACTAAACCCTGAAAACCAGACAAGTCTGCTGAACCGGTCTGCAAGTCAGTCATGTGCACATCCCAAGCTTCAAAACCGGAGCGATCGAACGCCCAAGCCATTTCGACTTGACTGTTGCAACCCTGCTCGCGCAAGATTGCCACGCGCGGACGTACGCCCTTGTTAATGAATGGCGCCGCGATATTTTCCTGCGGATCAAAGCTGACAATCGGTGTCATTCCGGGATCAGTGGTGTCAGACCACGCATCAAATTCAGCCTGCGCACAAGCAGGATTGTCACGTAAAGAAGAAATCCGGTAACTGACATCGCTCCAGATCTTTCCGAGTTCGGCACGCGGTTGGCCCCAGATTTTTTTACCGTCCCGGAACACTTCGATTTCGTCAGCAGTGTTGAGAGAGCCAATGACATGAGAATGTGCGGAAAGGCCAGCCGCACGCAAAACCTGCATGACAGCGTCGCGTTCAGCGCTTGGCACCTGAAGGACCGCGCCCAACTCTTCATTGAAGAGTGCTTTAAGTGTGAGCTCGTTTCGCTGCACAGCGACTTGCTCTGGACGAATTTTGTAATCCCCCCAATCGGCTGCGTACGCATCGATTGTCAGCATATCCAGGTTGAGAGAGACACCCGTATGTCCAGCGAACGCCATTTCACATATGGAAGCAAACAGACCGCCATCAGAACGATCATGATAGGCAAGTAACACACCCGACTCAGCCAAAGCGCGGATCGTCACAAAGAACGTCCGCAACATCTCTGCATCATCCATATCTGGCGTTTGTTCGCCAACCTGATTGATGACCTGCGCCAAAATAGATCCGCCCATGCGTTGTTTGCCGCGCCCGAGGTCGATCAGGATCAGCGCGGTGGGACCCACATCCGTGCGCAGTTGAGGCGTCAGCGTCTGTCGTACATCTTTGACCGGAGCAAAAGCGGTCACAATAAGGGATACGGGAGAAATGACCTGACGCTTTTGGTCGTCCTGTGTCCAGCTCGTCTGCATGGAAAGCGAGTCTTTGCCAACAGGGATCGAAAGTCCAACGCTCTGACAGAGTTGACTCACCGCTGTCACGGTGTCAAACAAGGCAGCATCCTGTCCCGGCGCGCCACAGGCAGCCATCCAGTTGGCAGAAAGCTTGATATCTTCGATACGGGCGACATCTGCCGCAGCGAGATTGGTCAGCGCCTCAGCAACAGCCATCCTGCCAGAGGCGGGCGCATCAATCGCGGCAATCGGTGTGCGTTCACCCATGGCCATCGCCTCACCGCGGGTCCCATCATGATCGGACAATGTCACTGCGCAATCGGACACGGCAACCTGCCAGGGGCCAACAAGCTGGTCCCGGCTGGATAAGCCACCCACTGTCCGGTCGCCAATCGTGATCAGAAAACTCTTATTCGCGACAGTTGGGTGTTGAAGCACGCGCGTCGTGGCATCCTCAAGCGAGATCACCGTCAAATCGAGTGGGACTGTTTCTGGTTGCAACCGTCTAACCTCTCTCGTCATACGAGGAGGTTTACCCAAAATCACATCGATGGGAACATCAACTGGACGCATGCCGTTCTGGGGCAAGATCGTGTCGAGACCTGGCAAACCCTCTCCCTGAACGACCTTCAACTGACGTTCTTCTGTTGCCACCCCGATCACTGCGAAGGGGCAGCGCTCTCGATCGGCAATCATTTGAAAACGCGGCAGATCCTTGGGCAAGACCGACAGTACATAACGTTCTTGGGACTCATTACTCCAGATTTCCGCGGGCGACATGCCGGATTCTTCAAGATGAACCCGAGTCAAATCAAACGTTGCGCCTCGTCCGGCATCGTTCACAAGCTCTGGAAAAGCATTGGACAGACCACCCGCTCCGACGTCATGGATCGCGACAATCGGATTTTGAGGACCCTGCTGCCAGCAACGGTCGATCACCTCTTGGCAACGCCGTTCTATTTCGGGATTGCCGCGCTGAACAGAGTCAAAATCCAGCGCCGCAGTGTTAGTCCCTACAGCCATGCTTGAGGCGGCGCTCCCACCCATTCCAATCCGCAATCCAGGACCACCAAGCTGGATTAACAAAGAGCCAGGTTCAATTCTGTCTTTTTTAGTTGCGTCAGCATCAATGCTACCCAAACCACCGGCAATCATGATCGGCTTGTGATAGCCCCAGCGTGTTTGGCCAGCGCTCTGCTCGTAGGAGCGAAAGTAGCCAAGTAAATTGGGACGGCCGAATTCATTGTTAAAAGCTGCAGCACCCAATGGACCTTCGACCATGATCGAAAGTGGTGTCGAAATACGATCAGGCGCTCCGTGGTGATCGGACTCCCAGACGCGTGGAGCATCTTCGAATCTGAGATGAGAAACGGTAAAGCCTGCCAAACCTGCTTTAGGTTTTGAACCACGTCCGGTCGCGCCTTCGTCGCGGATTTCTCCACCCGCACCGGTTGAGGCACCTTCAAAAGGTGCGATCGCTGTAGGGTGATTGTGTGTCTCAACCTTCATCACCGTGTGAACAGTCTTGGTCTCAGTACCGTAAACGGCAGCACGTCCCTGGATCTTTGCATTGGCTTGAAAGCGCTGAGCCTGTCCGCCCTCCATGATTGCAGCATTATCCGAGTAGGCCACAACCGTTCCAAGAGGTTGAGCGGCATGTGTTTCTCGAATCATGCCAAAGAGCGTTTTGGATTCGGGTTGGCCGTCAATCACCCATTGGGCGTTAAAAATCTTGTGACGGCAATGTTCACTATTTGCCTGCGCAAACATCATCAGCTCGACATCCGTCGGATCGCGACCAAGCTCCGTAAAAGCCTGAGTCAAATAATCGATTTCGTCCTCAGAAAGCGCCAGGCCTAACTTCATGTTGGCATCAAGCAAGGCTGACTTACCCTGCGCCATCACCGCTACGGTTTGCATGGGCTTACCGGGTAGCGATCTGAACAAAAGCTCCGGGTCAAAACTGGCGTCGACAACCGTCTCGGTCATTCGGTCATGCAAGCAACTGGCCGCCTGGGACAACATTTCAGAATCAAGACTTTTAGATTTCAGCCAACCCCTCTCAGGCGTCAAGGTGTATTCGATCCCGCGCTCGATTCGCCGTACCGTACTCAAACCGCAATTGTGCGCAATGTCTGTTGCCTTGCTGGCCCAGGAAGAAATGGTGCCCAGTCTGGGAAAAACCCGCAAGATGATGGAAGAATCCGACGCCGAGGGAGCTGAATGTGGGACACCATAGTCCAACAGTTGGGTGACTCGCTTTTCAGTCTCTGCATCCGGCGTGCCCTCGAACCAGACAAAATGCTCATATCTGGCACTCAAACCAGCGATGGGCAGCCCAAGCGCACGCAGCTTTGAAAGCAAGCGCTCTTGACGAAAACTGGACAGAACTGAGGAGCCGGGAATATGCAGAATATGTGACACTTTGGCGACCAAGAGGCAACGTAGGGGAAAACACGCATTTTAGCGTCCTGAGACCCATTTAGGGACGAAGGCCCTAAGTTCGTTGCTATGATTACTCATAAATCTGACAACCTAGGAGACGAAAATGTCTATTACCCGACGCAAGCTCTTGACCGGCATGGGTGCCGGGGTCATCACGGTGGCTTCCCCTCTGAACAGTGCCTGGGCCCAGTCCAAGGCTGAGTTCTCCTACAAGTACGCGAACAACTTACCTCTGACCCACCCCATGAACATTCGGGCCAAGGAAATGGCTGAAGCGATTCAGAAAGAAACCCAGGGTCGTGTTGAAATCCGTATTTTCCCAAGCAGCCAGCTTGGATCAGACACCGACATGCTCAGCCAGGTGCGAAGCGGCGGTGTTGAATTTTTCACGTTGTCGGGTTTGATTCTTGCAACACTCGTCCCTGCTTCCTCCATTACAGGTATCGGCTTTGCCTTCGGAAACTACGCTGATGTATGGAAAGCGCTGGATGGCGATCTCGGAGCACATGTTCGTAAAGAGATCAATAAAGCGAACCTGGTTGTGATGGACAAAATCTGGGATAACGGTTTTCGCCAGATTACTTCTTCAACCAAACCCATCCAAACCGCCGCAGACCTCAAAGGTTTCAAGATCCGCGTGCCTGTTTCCCCTCTTTGGACATCCATGTTCAAAGCATTTGACTCAGCCCCCGCATCGATCAACTTCAACGAAGTCTATAGCGCGCTGCAAACAAAAATTGTTGATGGCCAGGAAAATCCGCTTGCCATTATTGATACCGCCAAACTCAATGAAGTGCAGAAATATTGCTCACTGACCAACCATATGTGGGACGGTTTCTGGTTCTTGGCGAACAAGCGCGCTTGGGAACGTCTGCCTGAGAATCTGCGCGCGATTGTCGCCAAAAATATCAATGCCGCCGGCATGAAAGAACGTGAAGATGTCGCCGGGATGAACGCTTCCTTGCAAAAAGGTCTGACCGAAAAGGGCATGATCTTTAATCAAACGACACCCGAATCTTTCCGCGATCGCTTGCGTGCCGGTGGTTTCTACGCTGAATGGAAGACCAAGCTTGGTAACGAGGCCTGGGAAATGCTCGAACGCTACAGCGGCAAGCTGGCCTAACCCTCAAGCGTTGATCCGGAGCTCTGGATCAAATATGCAAGTTTCGGGCGCCCGACATGTGGCGCCCATTATTTTTAATCAAGCCACCACCTGACGACGCACTGCAATACTCGGAGCATTCATGACGACCCAAGCAGTCTCCCCTACCACCACAATGGTTTCCAGGCTCCTCAAACCGCTGGAGTTTCTCAGCGCCGTATTACTCGTCGTCATCATCACCTTTCTCTTTATCGGCGTCGTGGCCCGTTATGTTTTTTCGATTCCGATCGTCTGGATCGATGAGGTTGTATCGCTTTCCTTTCTCTGGCTCGCCATGCTCGGCACAGCAATCGCCATGCACAGGAACGAGCACCTTCGGCTCAGTCTCTTTTTGGACATGATGCCCAAGCAGATCCAGGGATTTGTCCATGCGCTCGCTTTAGTGTCCATTGCGGCGTTTTTAATCGCCCTCATTCATCCCGCCGTCATTTACGCGCAAGAAGAATGGTTTGTGAAATCACCTGCGCTGAACATTCCAAACACCTACAGAGTCTCTGCCCTGGCCTTTGGAATCATCGCGATGTTGGCCATTTTGGTGACATACGCCACTCAAACCGTCAGTAAACGCAATCTGCTTGGTGCCATCGCAGTTGTCGCGCTGGTTGCTGGCGGATGCTGGCTTGGGTCGGGATCATTAACTGAGCTGGGTCTCTACAACATCATCTTTTTCCTGGTGATACTGGTCGCACTTTGTCTGGTCGCAGGTGTACCAATCGCGTTTTGTTTCGGACTGGGGGCACTCAGCTATCTTGCATTCGCGACCAGTGTGCCGCTCATGGTCGTGATTGGTCGTATGGACGAAGGCATGTCAAGCCTGATCCTGGTGTCCGTTCCAATCTTCGTACTTTTAGGTTGCATATTGGATGCAACGGGGATGGGCAAAGCCATCGTAGATTTTCTAGCCTCGTTACTTGGCCATATCAAGGCGGGGATGTCCTACGTGTTGCTGGGCTCACTTTTCATCGTCTCAGGCATTTCAGGTTCCAAGGTCTCTGATATGGCCACCATTGCCCCCGCACTCTTTCCGGAGATGAAGCGACGCGGACACAAACCCAAAGAAATGATTGCCTTGCTGGCCACGGGAGCCGCCATGGCAGATACGGTCCCCCCCAGCATCGTACTGATTGTGCTGGGATCGGTTGCGGGCGTTTCTATTGCCGGGCTTTTTCAAAGCGGCGTGGTGATAGCGATGGTGCTGTTAGTCGCACTCGCAGTGCTGGCTAGATGGAAGGCCCGCCATGAAATCATGGATCAAGTCAAACGCTCAAGTACGTCTGTGATTGGTAAAACGCTTTTAATCGCGACTCCAGCGTTAGTGCTGCCTTTTCTGATTCGAAGCGCCGTGGGTGGCGGAGTCGCGACTGCGACAGAGGTATCCACAATCGCCGTACTCTATGCAATGATCATTGGCCAAGTCCTCTATGGCGGCCTGGGATGGCGCAAGATCTACAACATGCTGGTGGAAACTGCAGCTCTCAGCGGGGCCATCTTGCTGATTCTTGGCACAGCCTCGGCGATGGCTTGGGCGATCACCCAAAGCGGAGTCGTACAGAGTTTGTCGCAATTCCTGACCACACTGCCAGGCGGTGTCGTGAGCTTCATGATCGTCACCATCCTGATCTTTTTGATTCTGGGTTGTTTACTGGAAGGCCTTCCAGCGATTTTAATTTTGGCTCCGATCATGTTCCCCATCGCCAGAAAACTTGGGATTCACGACATCCACTATTCAATGGTCGTCGTCACCGCGATGAATATCGGCCTGATGATGCCCCCGATTGGAGTGGGATTTTTCGTAGCCTGTCGTATCGGAAACAGTTCCCCCGACGAAGTGATGGGAGCGATCTGGCCATATATTTTGGCATTGATCGCAGGCTTGGCCATTATCGCTGCGGTGCCATGGCTGTCGACTGTCGCACTTTGAAATCATTAAGATCAGTTAAAAAGCCTGCCAAAGTATATTTTTGGCAGGCTTTTTTTTCACGCAATCGGCGGTGACGTGTTTTACTTTTTGCGCACAGGAGGCAAGTCAGTGCAATGCCCCTCCGCGGCTTCCGCAGCCAGACCGATCGACTCTCCAAGCGTAGGATGAGGATGGATGGTCTTGCCGATATCCACAGCATCAGCGCCCATCTCAATTGCGAGAGCAACTTCGCCAATCAAATCACCCGCGTGGGTACCTACGATCCCACCACCAAGGATTTTATGGCTGGTTGCATCAAACAAAAGCTTGGTAAATCCTTCGTCACGGCCATTGGCAATCGCACGACCAGAAGCTGCCCATGGAAAAATCCCCTTGGTGACCGCGATACCTTCTTGCTTGGCTTGATCCTCGGTCAATCCAACCCAGGCGATCTCAGGGTCCGTATAAGCCACTGATGGGATCACGCGGGCGTCAAAAAAGCTCTTCTGACCAGCAGCGGCTTCAGCCGCCACATGACCTTCGTGCACGGCTTTGTGCGCAAGCATAGGTTGACCGACAATATCTCCAATCGCAAAGATATTTGGAACATTGGTTCTCATCTGACGGTCGACTTCAATAAAACCACGCTCAGTCACCGCGACACCCGCGCGCTCAGCGCCAATTTTTTTCCCATTCGGCACGCGTCCAACTGCCTGAAGCACTAAATCGTAGCGTTGGGCTTCATTGGGGGCGCCCTCACCTTCGAAAGTGACGTAGATGCCATCCTTTTTCGCCTCGGCCGCGACTGTTTTGGTTTTAAGCATGAGGTGATCAAAACGATGACCATTCATTTTTTGCCAGACCTTAACCAAATCGCGGTCAGCCCCCTGCATCAAACCATCTTGCATCTCAACCACATCGAGTCGGGAACCCAGCGCTGAATAAACAGTGCCCATCTCAAGACCAATAATGCCGCCACCTACGATCAGCATTTTCTTGGGAATGCTGCGCAACAAAAGCGCGCCTGTGGAGTCGACCACACGATCATCAGCTGGCATGAACGGTAATTTGACAGACTGGCTACCGGCAGCAATGATGGCCTGTCCGAAAGCAATTGTCTGCACGCCCTGATCTGTTTTTACACTCAGATGATTAGCCGTCACAAACTCGCCCAAGCCCTGTATGACAGTGACTTTACGAGCCTTAGCCATACCAGCTAGACCACCCGTCAGCTTACCAATCACGCCATCTTTGAAAGCGCGCAGCTTATCCAGATCAATCTTTGGTTTAGCAAAAGAAATACCATGAGCTTCGAGCGCCTGCGCTTCTTCGAGAACCGCAGCGGTATGCAGCAATGCTTTTGAAGGAATGCAACCGACATTGAGGCACACTCCGCCAAGCGTGGCATAACGCTCAACAAGAACAACATTCAAACCCAGATCCGCAGCACGAAACGCAGCGGAGTATCCACCTGGACCTGCACCCAGAACAAGAAGATCACACTGGGTGTCTACTTTTCCAGAAAAACTTGCCATCACTGGCTGAGCTGCTGGTGAACTAACTGGGGTTGACGCAGTCGCCGGAGCCGACGCTGATGAGGCAGCAGCCGGTGCAACTGAGGCAGCAGTGGCAGAAGTTGTTGCTAAAGCAGGAGCCGACGCAGGGGTCGAGGCGGCTGCTGGCGCCGCTGAACCCGCTTCCATTTTCATGATGACAGAGCCCTGCTTGACCTTGTCGCCAACTTTAACGGAAATACTTTTGATCACACCGGCTTGCGCGCTCGGTATCTCCATGGAAGCCTTGTCAGATTCCACGGTAATTAAACTCTGATCTGCCTTGACGGTATCGCCCGCTTTGACCAGCACTTCGATCACCTCAACAGTGTCAAAGTCACCGATATCAGGTACCACCACATCGATTAGATTGCTCATGGCAACTCCTTAGAGGGCAATACGGCGGAAATCCGCCAGGAGACTGCCAAGATAGGCATTGAAACGCGCCGCTGCCGCACCATCAATCACGCGATGATCATATGAAAGTGAAAGGGGCAATGTGAGTTGAGGGACAAACGTCTTGCCATCCCATACAGGCTTCATATAAGAGCGAGAAACACCCAGAATCGCTAACTCAGGAGCATTGATGATGGGAGTGAAGTGCGTGCCGCCAATACCACCCAGAGAGGAAATCGAGAAACATCCGCCCTGCATTTCAGCAGGAGAAAGTTTTCCATCGCGGGCTTTTTTGGCAAGCTCACTGCTCTCGTTTGCAAGCTCGATAATGCCCTTTTTATCCGCATCGCGGATAACAGGGACAACCAGGCCGTTTGGCGTATCCGCTGCGAAACCAATATGAAAATATTGTTTCATGATCAACTGGTCACCATCGATCGAGGCATTGAACTCAGGGAATTTCTTGAGCGCTGCCACACAAGCCTTGATTAAAAAGGCAAGCATCGTGACCTTTACACCTGACTTCTCGTTTTCCTTGTTGAGTGTCACGCGCAAAGCTTCGAGTTCGGTGATGTTGGCTTCGTCGTTGTTGGTGACGTGCGGGATCATGACCCAATTGCGGTGCAAATTGGCACCAGAAATTTTCTTGATGCGCGAAAGTGGCTTGGGCGTGACCTCACCGAATTTAGTGAAATCAATCTTGGGCCAAGGCAACAGCTCCATGCCTCCCATGGAAGCGCCTGACGAAGCAACTGGAGCTGCACCTCCGGACAAAGCTTGCTTCACAAAGCTCTGAACGTCTTCTTGGAGGATGCGTCCTTTCGGACCACTTCCTTTTACAAGATTCAAATCGACACCCAGCTCGCGCGCAAACTTGCGCACTGAAGGTGAGGCATGAGCCATGCCCGCAGTTGAGACGGGGAGTTCGAGCTTTCCAGCCGCTGGAGATGCTTCGTTAGGCTGCGAAGCCGCAGCAGGCGCTGCCGATGCTGCAGCGACTGAAGCAGTCACTGGTGCAGCTAAAGAAGCTGGTGCTGAAACCTCAACCGCAGCTGGAACTGCAGGTGGAGCCGCTGCGGGTGCGGCGGGTGCAACGGGTGCTGCAGAGGCAGCCGTTGCAGCAGGCTCAACATGCAGCATGACACTACCCTGCTTGACCTTATCGCCGACCTTGACCTCGATCGATTTCACGACTCCACCAATGGAGGTGGGAATTTCCATCGAGGCTTTGTCTGACTCGACAGTAATCAGGCTTTGCTCAGCCTTGACGGTGTCGCCGACTTTGACCAGAACCTCGATCACCTCTACGGTGTCGAAATCCCCGATGTCTGGAACCTGTATAGCTGTGACGTTACTCATATCGGGTCTCTCTATCAAGCGTATTGAGGATTGGCTTTGTCAGGATTGATGCCATATTTCTTGATCGCGGCTGCGACTTGGCTTACGGGGACAGTCCCTTCGTCAGCCAGCGCGCGCAGCGTTGCGAGCACCACGAAATGACGGTCAACTTCAAAATGCTCACGCAGTTTGGATCGGAAATCTGAACGACCAAAACCGTCTGTTCCCAACACTTTGTAATTCCGCCCACGCGGCATGAAAGGGCGAACCTGATCAGCAAACAACTTCATGTAATCGGTCGATGCGATGATTGGCCCCTCTGTCTTTTCAAGCAAGCTTGTGACGAAGGCTGTCTTTGACTTACCGGTGGGATGAAGCATATTGTGACGCTCGCAATCCAAACCGTCTCGACGCAACTCCGTAAAGCTCGTGACACTCCAGATGTCAGCAGAAACACCCCAGTCTTTTTCCAACAGTTCGGCTGCTGCCATCACTTCGCGCAAAATTGTCCCGGATCCGAGCAACTGTGCACGCAGTTTGTTTTTACCGCCCTTTTTGAGGCGATACATTCCGCGGATAATCCCCTCCTCGTCGCCTTTATTCAGACCAGGTTGGGCGTAATTTTCATTCATCACCGTCAGGTAGAAGAACACGTTTTCCTGATCTTCGACCATACGCTTCAAACCATGCTGAATAATCACAGCTAATTCGTGCGCGAAGGTTGGATCGTAAGAAACACAATTAGGAATAGTCGAAGAGAAAATATGGCTGTGTCCATCCTCGTGCTGCAAACCCTCTCCGTTGAGCGTTGTGCGGCCTGCGGTACCGCCTAACAGGAAACCACGCGCTTGCATGTCACCGGCCGCCCAAGCCAGGTCGCCAATTCTCTGGAAACCAAACATCGAGTAATAGATATAGAACGGAATCATGATGCGGTTATTCGTCGAATACGACGTCGCCGCAGCGATCCACGAACTGAATGCACCCGCTTCGTTGATCCCTTCTTGCAAAAGTTGTCCGTCAGATGCTTCGCGGTAGTACATCACCTGGTCCTTATCGACGGGAGTGTACTTTTGACCTTCGGGAGCATAAATGCCGATTTGGCGGAATAGGCCCTCCATACCAAAGGTGCGGGACTCATCCGCAAGGATTGGCACCACTCTGGGCCCAAGGTCTTTGTCGCGCAGAATCTGATTTAGCACTCGAACGAAAGCCTGTGTTGTAGAGATTTCACGCCCCTCTGCGGTGGGCTCAAGCACAGGACGCATCACTTCAAGGGCCGGAGCCTTCAGTTTTTCATCTGCACGGGTCCGGCGTTTGGGCAAGTAACCACCCAATGCCTTGCGTCGCTCATGCAGATAAATCATTTCAGGCGAGTCTTCGGCTGGTTTGAAGTAAGGAACTTCCTCGAGCTTACTGTCGGGAATCGGAATGTTGTAACGATCGCGGAATTCACGGATCGTTTCCATATCAAGCTTCTTCTGCTGGTGCGAAGGATTCTTGGCTTGCACAACATGGCCTACACCGTAGCCCTTGATGGTTTTGGCTAGGATGACTGTCGGTTGACCGACATGTTTAGTCGCCGCTGAAAAAGCGGCATAAACCTTATGAGGATCGTGACCGCCACGATTCAAGCGCCAGATATCCTCATCGCTCATGCGAGAAACCATTTCTAGCAACTTGGGATGCTTGCCAAAGAAATGCTCCCGGACAAACTTGCCATCATTCGCCTTATAAGCCTGGTATTCGCCATCGACGGTTTCTTCCATGATTTTGCGCAAGATTCCTTCCTTGTCGCTGGCCAACAGTGGATCCCAATATCCACCCCAGATCATCTTGATCACATTCCAGCCGCTGCCACGGAAATCACCCTCAAGCTCTTGAATGATTTTGCCATTTCCGCGAACAGGTCCATCAAGACGCTGAAGGTTGCAGTTAATAACAAAAATCAGGTTATCCAGTTTTTCTCGGGCCGCCAAACTAATTGCGCCCAGCGACTCGGGCTCATCCATCTCGCCGTCGCCACAAAAAACCCAAACTTTACGCTGGCTGGTGTCAGCTAAACCACGTGCGTGCAAATACTTCAAAAAGCGAGCTTGATAAATCGCCATCAACGGACCTAAGCCCATCGAAACTGTGGGGAACTGCCAGAATTCGGGCATCAGCTTCGGGTGAGGATAGGAGGACAATCCTTTACCGTCGACCTCTTGACGAAAATGATCGAGCTGCTCCTCGGTCAACCGTCCCTCAAGATAAGCGCGGCCATACACACCGGGCGACGAATGACCCTGGAAGTAAACCAGATCCCCACCGCGCTCTGGCGTATCAGCATGCCAAAAATGATTTTGTCCGCAACCGATCATGGTCGCCAAGGACGCAAAAGACGCGATATGACCACCTAGATCACCGCCGTCGGGAGGATTGTGCTTATTTGCTTTAACAACCATCGCCATCGCATTCCAACGGATGATGCTCCGGATGCGCGCCTCGAGTTCGAGGTTGCCAGGCTGGTTGGGTTCAAGCCCAACGGGAATGGTGTTGAGATACGCAGTATTAGGAGAAAATGGTATGTGCGCACCTGAGCGTCGCGCTAAATCCGTCAGACGCTCTAAAAGATAATGGGCACGTTCGGGACCTTCGCGGTCTAGCACCGCAGCCAAAGCATCTAGCCATTCTTGCGTTTCCAGCGAATCAACATCATTCGCGGCGTTGAAACCGGCAGCTTGTGGTGCCATGTGAATCTCCTGATTCGTAGGTTCTTTTAAGTAAGAGCCTAACTGTTTTTTGGGTATTTGCCGCATTCTAGGTATAACTTTTGGTTGGGGCAACAAAAATTTCATAAGGCGGTACGTATTTTCGTATTATGAAATGTTAAGCCCCAAACTACTGGCATAACCTGACTAAAATGCGCTATTCGTCTACTAGCGTGAAATATGTCCGCTCCACCAAAGTCAGTCATCGCTACGCCATTCTTGGACCAGGCTCGCCTTCGCAGGCGACGCTGGTATTGGCTCACGCCTATGCTGATCTTGATCCTGTATGCATGTGTGATGGGAGCGTTCTTTTGGCTCCAGCGCATCCAAGACGGAAGCGTCATGTTCATCACGATCGACCAGGAAATGAGACAGCATCGTCTGATCTGGGTGGTCATCGCGCTTTCAATTGTGATTGTGATCGCCCTCCTGATTCTGTGGCGCTACACACGTTACCGCTCAGAGGCAGAGGCAGCACTCATCGCAGAAACCGGGTTCAGGCGCGCGATGGAAAACTCCATGTCAACCGGTATGCGTGTACTCGATCTCGAGGGACGCATCGCTTACGTCAACCCGGCTTTTTGTCGGATGATTGGCTGGAACGAAGCGGATCTGATTGGTCGCATGCCTCCATTCCCCTATTGGGTTCCGGGTATGCATGACACGCACATGCAGACCTTGGAGAGTGTTTTAACTGGCAAAGCGCCCAGCAGCGGACTTGAGCTCGAAGCGCAGCGGCGCGACGGCTCACGATTCAACGCTCGCATGTATGTTTCACCCCTCCTCGATCCTCAAGGGAACCAGATTGGCTGGATGACCTCGATGACCGACATTACCGAGCCCAAACGAATCCGCGAGGCTTTGACTGCGGCGCACGAACGCTTTATGACCGTGCTTGAGGGGCTGGATGATGCCATTTCTGTCACGGCGGATACGAACGAGGGGCTTGAGTTGCTGTTCGCCAATCGAACTTACCGGCGCCTGTTCGGTGCACAAACGAATGGTCATGATGAGTTGCTGGCAGGCCGTCGTGGTCGTTATACAGACGAGTCAGTCGAAATTTTTTCCGCCTCTGTGCAACGATGGTTCGAAGTGCAGCACCGCATGCTGGCCTGGACGGACGGCCGACGCGTGAGACTTCAGGTGGCCCGCGACATTACAGAACGCAGGCAACACGAAGAGGCATCCCGCATACAGCAAGAGAAAATTCAACTCACCAGTCGACTGACCACGATGGGCGAAATGGCCTCGTCACTTGCCCATGAACTGAATCAACCTTTGACGGCCATCGCCAACTACAGCATGGGTGCAGTCGCCATGGTGAAATCGGGCAACACAAATATGGACGCACTTTTGCCTGCGCTTGAGAAAGCCGCCGCTCAGGCGCAGCGTGCGGGTAAAATCATCAGCCGTATTAGAGATTTCGTTAAACGCAGCGAACCTCGTCGACAAGCGATCCAGATCCAGACTGTGGTTGACAATGCCATCAGTCTTGCTGAAATACACTCGCGAAAACGTCAGGTCGCGATCAGTCACAATGTGCCTGAACATTTGCCAGATGTTTTTGCGGATCCGATACTGATCGAGCAGGTATTGTTGAACCTGCTCAAAAACGGCCTGGAATCGATGGAGCAAAGTGCCGTGGAGACACTCGTGGTCTCGGTTGCGCTGCATGACAACCAAATCGAAGTTGCGGTCACGGATCGCGGTCACGGCCTATCAGATCCTGAACGTTTGTTCGAACCATTTTTCAGCACCAAGTCAGAGGGTTTAGGCATGGGCTTGAATATTTGCCGCACTATTATCGAATCCCATCACGGTCGCCTTTGGGCGGTCAGTAATCCAGAAGGCGGAACAACCTTTCGCTTTACACTGCCCTGCGTCTCAAACCTTGAGTCGCATCAGCAACTTCAGTCCGAGGAGTTACCCACATGAATGCACCCCAAACCGCCAGCACCGTATACATCGTCGATGATGATGAAGCTGTTCGGGACTCCTTGCGCTGGCTACTCGAAGCGAACAATTATCGTGTACGCGCATTTCCAAGCGGCGAGAGTTTTCTGGCCGAATACGATGAACAGCGCCCTGGCGTGCTGATTGTTGACGTGCGTATGCCTGGTATGAGCGGACTTGAACTTCAAGAACAACTGATTGCGCGCAAGTCTTCCATGCCCATCGTCTTCATTACAGGGCACGGTGATGTACCCATGGCCGTTTCCACGATTAAAAAGGGTGCGATCGATTTTCTGGAAAAACCATTCGACGAGACTGATCTGCGTGAAATTGTCGGAAGAATGTTCGAACAGGCCAATGAGCGTCTGTCGCAAGCTCAAGCTCAGAGAGAGCACGAAGCGATGCTTGCCCGACTGACTGCACGCGAACAGCAGGTACTCGAACGCATTGTCGCGGGACGACTCAACAAACAGATTGCTGACGATTTAGGTATCAGCATTAAAACCGTTGAAGCACATCGTGCGAACATCATGGAAAAACTTCAAGTCACCACTGTTGCAGATTTGATGAAAGTTGCTCTATCAAAGCCCGAGATCTCAGTATGACGGCTCGTGTCATTGATGGTGTCAAACTTTCCGCCACGATCCGAGAAGATGTGGCCCAGCGCGCCGCAAAATTAGCCACCTCAGGTATTCAGCCGGGCCTGGCAGTGATTTTGGTGGGGAGTGATCCTGCTTCGCAAGTCTATGTTCGAAACAAAGTCGCCGCCTGCGAAAAAGCAGGATTTCATTCTGTGCTGGAGCAATACGGCGCAGAGTTGACTCAGGAGGCGCTGCTTGCGCGCGTGCGAGCGCTGAACGAAGACCCTTCTATTCATGGCATCTTGGTTCAACTTCCTTTACCTGCACACATCGACTCCCACCTTGTGATCGAAACGATTGCAGCCCAAAAAGACGTGGATGGGTTTCACATCAGCAATGCTGGTTTACTGATGACAGGCAAGCCACTTTTCATCCCCTGCACACCCTACGGTGTCATGAAAATGCTCGAATCTGAGCAAGTTCAACTCAGAGGGGCGGTTGCCGTGGTGATCGGCGCGAGCAATATTGTTGGTAAACCCATGGCGATGCTGTTACAGAGTGCGGGTGCCACCGTCACTATTTGCAACTCAAAAACAAAAGACTTAAGTTGGCATACTCGTCACGCGGATATTCTTGTTGTAGCAACCGGCAAGCCTAAAATGATTGATGCAAGCATGGTTAAGCCTGGCGCCATCGTGATCGATGTGGGCATCAATCGTGGAGCCGATGGCAAGCTTTGCGGCGATGTTGATTTCGAGAGCGTCAAACAGGTCGCCGGGGCAATCACCCCGGTACCTGGCGGGGTCGGTCCCATGACGATTGCAATGCTCTTGGTCAACACGATCGAAGCAGCTGAACGCACTCAACAAAGGTAGGCTAGACATGAATCCTCTTCTCGTTCCAATGGATACATTGGTCGATTACGCATCCATCACCCCGAGTCATGTGAGTGAGGCCATCGAACAATTACTCGCCAAAGCGCGCGCAGCCATCGATGCTGCGGCCAATCCAGCTTTGGCGCCGACTTGGGACGCAGTGGTGATGCCTTTGGATGACGCTTCAGAGCCTCTGTGGCGCGCTTGGTCGATCGCGGGACATCTGAATGCCGTAGTCAATACCCCTGAATTACGAGATGTCTATAACAAGATGCTCGGTCCAATCAGTGAATTTTCAACTTGGGTTGGACTGCACGAAGGCCTTTACAAACAGTATCAGCGTCTGCGTCAATCAGCTGAATTCCCGACTTTGTCGCCATCCCGCCGTCGCGTGATCGAACTTGCACTGCGCGACTTCAAGCTCAGTGGTGTCGAACTTCAGGGAGAGGCTAGAGAACGGTACGCAGCCAACTCGGACAGACAATCCCAAGTTTCTCAGAAATTCTCCGAGAACGTTCTCGACGCAACTGATCGTTGGTCTCTCGTCATCGAAGATATTCATCGTCTTGATGGCATTCCCGAAGACACCCTTGCATCGATCAAGGACCCCAGCGCCGAGCGATGGATTCTTAATCTCAAGATGCCGTGTTACTTGCCTGTGATTCAATATGCACATGATCGTGAGCTTCGTCGCACGATCTACCACGCTTACGCGACGCGAGCTTCAGATCAGGGTGATCACACTCTGGATAACTCTCCCCTGATCGAAGAATCTTTGGCCTTGCGCGCAGAAGAATCTCAACTGCTTGGCTTTCAACACTTTGCAGACCTGCGCCTTCAAACAAGAATGGCTGACAGTGCAGAGGAGGTTTTAGATTTTTTACGGCAACTCGCCAAGCGTGCAAAACCTTTCGCTGAAAGAGACTTAACCGAGCTCAAAGAGTTTGCAAAAAATGAACTAGGCCTATCGGAACTGCATCCCTGGGATATTCCATATGCATCAGAACGTCTGCGTGAAGTCCGCTATGCCTACTCTGAAGACGAGGTCAAACAGTACTTCACAGAACCTCGAGTGTTGAGCGGTTTGTTCGAAGTCGTTGAGACTCTCTTCGGTGTGCGACTCACTCCATACAAAATTAACGGATGGCATGAGGATGTGCGTGCCGCGACGGTTGAAAATCACTCTGGTGAAGTTTTAGGCTATCTGATTCTGGACTTGTATGCGCGCTCAGGCAAGCAAGGTGGCGCATGGGTCGACAGCGAACGTAGTCGTCGTAAACGTCTTTCCACCGTACAGACACCGGTGATCTACCTGACGTGCAACTTTGCGCGTCCTCAGGGTGAGCGCCCTGCTTTGCTTACGCATGACGATGTGATTACGTTGTTTCACGAAAGTGGTCATGCTTTGCATGCTTTGCTGTCCGAGGTTGATGAACCTGGCGTTTCAGCATTTGCTGCGGTCGAGTGGGATGCCATTGAGCTTCCCTCTCAGTTCATGGAAAACTTTTGCTGGGAATGGCAAGTATTACAACGCCTCACGGCACATATCGATACACAAGAACCTCTACCCAGAGAGCTCTACGATCGCATGAAGGCCGCCCGTAACTTTCAAAGCGGTATGCAAACAGTTCGTCAAATCGAGTTTTCTCTTTTTGACATTCAATTGCACAACCGGGTTCAAGGACTTTCGATTGCCGAAGTCTTGACCCAACTCGATCAGGTCCGTGAAGAGGTTGCAGTCGTTCGTCCACCCAGCTGGCATCGGTTTCCGCATAGTTTTTCCCACTTGTTCGCGGGTGGCTATGGGGCGGGTTATTACAGCTACAAATGGGCGGAAGTACTCTCTGCGGACGCCTTCGAAGCATTTGAAGAAGCCGCGGCACGCAGCGCGGCCTCCGCTCATCAGGCAGCCTCGAACCTGGGTACTCTTGATCCTGAGACAGGAATGAGATTTCGTCGTGAAGTGTTGGCGGTAGGCGGAACCCGCCCCGCGGCGGAGTCTTTCAGCGCATTCAGAGGACGACCACCCAAGATGGATGCACTGCTGAGACACAGCGGAATGCTTGAAGAGGCAACACGATAATGTTTCACCTCTTTAGTCGGCATCTTTGCACATTATTCAAACGCATGGGCATGGGTGCCGTGGCGTTGGGTCTTGTGCTGTTGACAGCCTGTTCAGATCCGACTCAAAAATGGTCTCTGTATGATGTATCTGGTCATTTACCAGACTTAAAGTTTTCGTTACAAGGTGAAGGAAACAAAGTCATCACCCAAAACGACCTCAAAGACAAAACTGTCTTGATGTTTTTTGGTTATGCCAGTTGTCCTGACATATGCCCCACCACAATGGCTCAGCTGACCGAAGTTCTTGAAAGGTTGGGAGATGATGCAAAAAACGTACGAATCCTTTTCGTGAGTGTCGATCCTCATCGAGATACGCCAGATGTTTTGCAAGCCTACGTCAATGCCTTCAACAAGCAAGCGATCGGTTTGACCGGTAATGAAAAGCAGGTGGCCGATCTTGCCCGTCGATACCGTGTGGCCTATCAAATTGAAAAGCCAAAGCCGGGTGATGATAAAAATATCTATGATGTCACGCACAGTCGTGGCGTCTTTATTTTCGACAAAAATGGACGCGCACGACTATTGGCGCCTGATACAGAGAAAGTTGACGTCGTGACTCAGGACCTACGTCAGCTTCTTGAACTCACGCGTGCCAATCAATCCTAAACATAATGTCTCGATCAAGCGGCAGCGCTTTTTACCTGATCAAGTTTGTGGCTAGCATCGCGTAACGCAGTTCTCAAGCCTTCCTCTATGACAGGATGATAGAAAGGCATCTCAAGCATACGATCGATGGTGAGAGACTGCTGCAGTGACCACGCTAGCAAATGACCCAGATGTTCGGCGCTTGGACCTATCATTTCCGCACCCAAGAATCTTCGCGTGGCTTGATCGGCATACACATGCAATAGCCCTTTGTTCTTGAGCATCACTCTAGAACGCCCTTGTCCAGTGAAGTCAACTTCGCCTGTCACAAAAGAACCAGGAGTGAGTTTGCTGTAAGGCTTTCCGATCAGCGCGATCTGTGGATCAGAAAATACGACTGCCAAGCCAGCTCGACGCAAACCAGCCTCAACAACTGGAAAGCTCGCCGCATTCGCACCTGCGATTTTGCCCTCATCAGCCGCTTCATGTAACAACGGCACATCACCATTTACGTCTCCAGCAATGAAAATCGGCAAGTTGGCGATTTGCATTGTTTCTCGATTGAAACAAGGAATTTTCCCAGTATCGCGTTGCACGCCAGCCCGCTCCAATCCCAACGAATCGAGATTTGGCTGACGTCCCGTGGCCATCAGTGCATAATCAAAGCTTTCCGTTTTTTCGATATTGTCGAGTGCGACATAGCGAATGACAACCTCGTCGCCGATGCGCTTGGTTTCTAACACGCGGGCATCTGGATCAAGGTAGAACTCCTGCTGAAAGATTTTTTTCGCGATCTGACGTACAGCAGGATCCGTGATCCCGCCGAGCGAACCACTCATGCCGAAAACACGTACAGTCACCCCCAGTCTTGCGAGTGCCTGCCCCAGTTCCAGACCAATCACACCAGGACCAAAGACCGCGATCCGCTTGGGTAAGTCATCCCAGGAAAATACGTCATCATTGACGACCAGCCTATCGCCCAATGCTTTGAAAGATGGCGGTATCGAGGGACTCGAACCTGTTGCGATCACGACCGTGGCCGCATGAATTTCGGTATGTTGATCCACGGCTAGAACTCCGGGAGCCACAAACTTCGCGTAGCCTCTGATTTTATGTTCTGCGGGAATGTTTTCCACACCTTCCAAAACAAATCCAACGAAACGATCCCGTTCGCGCTTAACCCGACTCATCACCTCTTGGCCGTTGATTCGCACTTGACCATCGACATGAACGCCAAAGGCAGACGTGTGCTGGGCAGCATGGGCGGCTTGCGCAGCTGCAATCAGCAACTTGGAGGGCATACACCCTACCCTGGCGCACGTGGTTCCATATACGCCCCCTTCAACCAATAGTGCTTGTTTACCAGCTGCGATGGCGGCGCGATACGCGGCCAAACCTGCCGTACCGGCACCAATGATCGCGACATCTGTCTTGAGCGTCTGCATGTCTATTCCTTTACGACTGAAAGTTTTACGTTATGTTTGATTAAGCCGCGATTTTGAACCGCGCTTTCAAGGCGTCTAATCCACCAACGTGTTGGCCGTTGATAAATATTTGCGGGACTGTTCTCTGATTTGAAATGGCGCCAATCACACGGCCACGGATTTTGTTTTCCAAAGGAATCTCGATCGGTTCAAAGCCATTTTCAATCAGTAAGGCTTTAGCTTCCACACAAAAGGGGCAGCCTACTTTGGTCAATACAACCACCTGATCAGGCGCTTTGGCATGAGGGTCCAGGTAATTCAGCATCGTGTCTGCATCGGAGACCTCGAATGGATCGCCTTCTTTTTCTGGCTCGATAAACATTTTTTCGATGACACCGTCCTTGACAAGCATCGAATACCGCCAGCTGCGTTGACCAAATCCAAGATTGGATTTGTCGACCAACATCCCCATCCCTTTGGTGAACTCGGCGTTTCCATCAGGAAGCAAAACAATATTTTCGGCGTCTTGATCCCGTGCCCATTCATTCATGACGAAGCTGTCATTCACTGACAAACAGATGACAGTATCCACCCCTAGCTTGGCCATCGTGGGTGCCAACTCGTTGTAACGAGGTAAGTGCGTGGATGAGCACGTGGGAGTAAATGCGCCTGGGAGTGAAAAGACAACAACGGTCTTTCCCTTGAACAAATCATCCGAAGTGACCTGTTTCCATTCATTTCCGACGCGCACCGGGAGTGTGACATTGGGAACGCGCTGACCTTCACGATTTTGCAACATGTCTAATTCCTTTTTAAAGTTCATCTCAATCACGGTTGTGATCAGACATGTGCAAATCATAATAATTAACTATCAATATGTATAATTGTATTTATTAAATCTATTGATAGTTTTTAAAAATCGTTACTCAGCTCCTAATAAATTTAGGCAATGAATATAGGATGATCCTCACTGAATCATTCAGGGTGAGACTGAAGATTTGCTGTGTACCCCGCCTCTTTGATTGCAGTTTCCACTCGCTTGGCATCATGTTCGCCTGTCACCGTCACTGTTTTCGATGCCAAATCACATAAAACATTCGCCTGAGGTGCCACACTGTGTACACTGGTTGTAATAGCTTTAACACAGTGATTGCATGTCATATCAATTACTTGGAAGGATGTCATGATTTTTTTCCTTAAAAATGTAAACCTTCAAACTCACTGGCCCCACTTGCCATGTTAGTACAAACCCTGAACAGTGACACAACCCCTCAGGTTGAGCTTGCGATCAAGGGCATGACCTGTGCTTCATGCGTCTTGCGTGTTGAAAAAGCACTGGCAAAAGTACCAGGCGTGGCGCAGGCGAACGTCAATCTTGCCACACACCGTGCCTCTCTCAGTTTTACACCATCTGTTACCGATACGCAGTCCCTCATTCCCCAGCTTGTCAAAGCAACCGAAGATGCAGGCTACGAAGCCTCCGTGCTCAATGGAGACAAAGCAACCGAGCTTGCTCTCGCCGCGGAGCAAGCAAATGAGGCGGTCACGCTCAAACGCTCATTCCTGGTGGCCTTAGCCCTGACCTTGCCTGTATTCGTCCTTGAAATGGGATCGCATCTTTTCCCGTTCATTCATCAGCTGATTCATGATTCGATCGGGATGCAGCGTAGCTGGTGGCTTCAGGCGCTTCTCACGACTTTGATCCTTGCAGGACCCGGGCGAAGTTTTTTTTCAAAAGGTTTTCCGGCTCTGTGGAGACTCGGACCGGATATGAATTCGCTGGTCGCACTCGGCGCGTCCAGTGCCTGGCTCTATTCCATGGTGACCACTTTCATGCCACAGTGGCTTCCTGAAGGAGCCCGGCACGTTTATTTCGAAGCCGCAGCAGTCATTGTCACGCTCATTTTGCTGGGTCGTTTGTTAGAAATGCGGGCACGTGGCAGAACGGGTTCTGCCATCAAACATTTAATTGGACTCCAGCCCAGGCAAGCACGTGTGATGGTCAATGGTATCCCGACAGATGTCGAGATCGATCTGGTCAAACCCGGTGATTTGATTTTGGTGCGTCCGGGAGAAAAAGTGGCGACTGATGGCGTCATTTCTGAAGGTCAGCCTTATTTGAACGAGTCTATGATCACGGGTGAACCGATTCCCGTCACCAAACACCTGGGCGACAAAGTCACCGCTGGAACACTCAACACGACGACAAGCTTTACATATCGCACCACACATACAGGTGCGCAGACCGTGCTTGCGCGCATCATCAGAATGGTAGAAAACGCCCAAGGCGCCAAACTACCGATTCAGGCTGTCGTCGATCGTGTCACCGCACGATTTGTACCTGCAATCATGTTGTGCGCACTGCTCACATTTGTCACTTGGCTGGTCTGGGGTCCAGCACCCAGCCTGAGCTATGCGCTTGTCAATGCTGTGGCCGTGCTCATCATCGCCTGCCCTTGCGCCATGGGTCTGGCCACTCCAACATCTATCATGGTGGGTACCGGACGTGCAGCCGAACTGGGCGTGCTATTTAGACAAGGAGACGCACTGCAGCGCCTGCGAGATGTGACAGTCATCGCTTTTGATAAGACTGGCACGCTGACACAAGGCAAACCGACCTTGACCGATCTGGTGGTTTTAGATCCTCTTCACGATCGTGCCACCGTGCTGGGCTGGACCGCTGCGATGCAATTGCATTCAGAACATCCCATTGCGCAAGCCATCGTAGCGGCAGCCACGGCAGAGAAACTCGCCTTACCTGCTGCTTCGGATTTTATGGCGACAAGCGGAGCTGGGGTCGCGGCAACAGTCTCGAACAAAGCGCTGTTGTCAGGCGCTCAGCATTTTATGCGTACCCATGGTATCGACACACAAAGCCAAAATGAACTGACCGAGCACTGGGCCGCTCAGGGTAAAACGCCGATTTATCTGGCAGTCGATGGCAAACTGACCGCCATGATGGCCGTATCCGATCCAATCAAGCCCAGCGCAGCTCAGGCAATCAGTGCGCTCAAAAAACTTGGGATCCACACCGTCATGATCACTGGCGATCACCCCAGAACCGCACAAGCCGTTGCGTCACAACTCGGTATCGATGAAGTGCATGCGCAGGTATTGCCGGAAGGTAAAGTCGATCAATTGCTGGCGCTACGCGAAAAAAATCACGTCATCGCTTTTGTCGGGGATGGAATCAACGATGCGCCGGCCTTGGCAACAGCAGATGTCGGTATTGCGATCGGCACCGGCACTGATGTGGCGATCGAAGCTGCATCAGTTGTTCTGATGTCCGACAATCTCATGGGTGTCGCCACAGCGGTCAACGTTTCTCGAAGCACCCTCAAGAATATTCATCAAAATCTTTTTTGGGCTTTCGCCTATAACGTGGCGCTCGTACCGGTCGCAGCAGGCGTGCTATATCCAAGTTTTGGCGTGCTTTTATCACCTGTATTCGCAGCAGGCGCAATGGCCTGCTCAAGCGTATTTGTGGTGATGAATGCCCTGAGACTTAGACAGATCAAGGCTGCCACGTTGTCGTAAGCGTCGCAGGATCGGGACGTTGAGCGGGTGGCAACTGAACGGTTGGAGTGCCGACTGCGAGAAAGCCGACGAAACGGTAGTCCAGTGTGTCGAGTCCGAGGGCCTCTGGCACTTCATCCGTATAGGTTCCCAAACCTGTACTCCAGTAAGTGGAAAATCCCATCATGTGCGCAGCATTTTGAATATTCATCACGGCTGCGCCCATAGAGAGTGTTTGTTCAATCTCTGGAACCTTTTCGTTGTCATGAGAGATCTTGTACGCCAACCCAATCAGCAATGGAACGCTCGATAACCATTTGCGCGTGTTTTGCTCTTTCTGTTCCGTCACCTCTCTACCAGAGCGACGGGTCGCGCCAATCGCCAAGTCGGCAAACGTCCCGATATGCTTTTGCTCGATCAATACAAAACGCCATGCACGAAGCGCTGAATGGTCAGGTGCGCACACTGCCGCAGCGAGCATTTGCTCCAACTGCTCTGCGCTGGGTCCCGGAGCCTGGACAAGCTTTTGAGAGCGGCGAGTCTTGAGAAATTGTACGGATGCAGAGGACATATTTTGAGTCTCAAAAAAAAACCCTGCACCACTTGCGCGATACAGGGCTTATGACACGTGCCTGACTAGTCAGACACTGTCAGTGCAGAATTACAGCACTTGAATGTTGGTCGCGCTTGGGCCTTTTGCGCCCTGACCAATTTCAAAGCTGACTTTCTGGTTTTCTTCGAGGGTTTTGTAACCGCTCGAGCGAATTTCAGAGTAGTGAGCGAACAAATCTTTGCCGCCGCCGTCAGGCATAATGAAACCATAACCTTTTTCGGCGTTGAACCACTTCACGACACCAGTTGCCATTTCGAACTTCCTTGATAAATATAAAAACGGGCAAAAACGCCCAGCGTGCTAGATGATCAAGGAAGGGATAGACACCACTGCTTACCATTAAGGGCGACAGCCTAGGTACAAAAACCGCGTCGCTTGAGAATCTTGCCAGTTGAGTGTACGTGTGAAAGTCCGCATAGTCAAACAATTAATGGCATCAAAGCAACAAAATACGTAATTTGTCGTTTTTCTCTATCAGCCAAGCAAAAAAGCCACAAAAAAAGTGATTTATAGAATTCTTAATAAAAAATTCAAAAAAAAACACTACCAAGGTATCTCTAAACTTTGTTTATTCACTGAATAACGAGGTCTTCACCATGAAAGTAGTCGTTTTGGGCGCCGGCGTAGTCGGCACAACTACTGCGTATTACCTGGCAAAGGCTGGAGCAGACGTGACGGTTGTGGATCGTCAGCCCTGCGCGGCGAATGAAACTAGCTTTGCGAATGCCGGCCAAGTCTCCCCGGGATACTCATCCCCGTGGGCCGCGCCAGGCATTCCTCTCAAAGCCCTCAAGTGGATGTTCGAAGAGCACGCACCTCTAGCGATTCGCCTGGATGGAAGCCTCTGGCAACTCAAGTGGATGGCGAGCATGTTGCGCCAATGCACCGCTGAGCGCTATGTCATCAATAAAGAACGGATGATGCGTGTCGCTGAATACAGCCGGCATTGCCTCGACACATTGCGACAAGACACGGGGATTCAATACGAACAACGTACCGCGGGGACCTTGCAACTATTTCGCACTCAAGAGCAATTTGATGCGGCGAGTCGCGATATCGAGGTTTTAAAGGAGTGCGGCGTGCCTTATGAGCTGCTCAGGCAACATGAGCTGACTGCCGTTGAACCTGGCTTAAAGAACTCAACAAATCTCTTAGTGGGAGGCTTGAGACTGCCGAATGATGAAACAGGCGACTGCAATCTTTTTACCACGCGACTTGCAACGCTTGCCGAATCGCTTGGTGTCAAATTCCGATACGGCAAAGACATCCAGCAACTCATCAGCGAAGGCGACGAGATCAAGGGTGTTCGACTGAACAACGAAACGCTGACCGCAGATCGATACGTAGTGGCGCTCGGAAGTTATTCGCGTGATTTGCTTGGACCTTTGAATATCGATTTGCCTGTATATCCAGTCAAAGGCTATTCACTGACTGTTCCACTCATTGATGAAAGCCTTGCCCCGCAGTCGACCGTGCTCGATGAAAGTTATAAAGTTGCCGTCACGCGGTTTGACAAGCGTATCCGTGTGGGCGGGATGGCAGAGCTCAGTGGCTTTGACCTGAGGCTCAATCCTAAACGCCGTGCCACGCTCGAAAAAGTGGTCACCGATCTATTTCCAGGCGGCGATATTAAAAAAGCATCCTTCTGGACGGGTCTTCGTCCAATGACACCAGACAGTACCCCAATCATTGGTGAGACCCCCTTACGCAACCTGTTCATCAATACAGGGCACGGCACACTTGGCTGGACAATGGCCTGTGGATCGGGAAAGCTGATTGCAGACATCTTGACGGGCAAGAGCCCTGAAATCAGCACCGAAGGTCTTGCGGTGAGTCGCTATCGTGCTGCACACTCCGGAATTGCTGCGCGCGCCATCGCATTACCTGCCTAGGAGCCGCACAAATCCGTCTTAACATGTGACACTGCGAATGACACGACCTTCTAAAGCCTTGATCGACTTGGCGGCGCTGCGCCAAAATTACCTGACAGCGCGCAATCTTCATGGCGGGCGCGCATTGGCTGTTGTCAAGGCAAACGCCTATGGTCATGGGGCGGTTTTTTGTGCCCGAGCACTCTCCGATATCGCAGATGGCTTTGCCGTTGCCTTTATGGCAGAGGCGCTTGAATTACGTCAAGCTGGAATCACACGACCCATCTTGGTGCTCGAGGGATGTTTTGATCTCGATGAGTTGATAGCAGCCCATGCAAATCAAATCTGGTTCGCGGTTCACCAGCGCGCTCAAATCGAAATGCTCGAAAAGGCTGGACTCCCCCCCTCAAGTACTCACGCCTGGCTCAAGGTTGATTCGGGTATGCACCGGGCTGGCTTTGGGCTGGATGATATCAAAGACGCATATAAGCTTCTCAGCCGGGTCCCTGCCTTATCGTCGATTACATTGATGTCGCACTTTGCCCGGGCAGACGAGCCAGGCGAGTCCGCGACCGAGGAACAAGTCAAAGCTTTTGAAGAGGTCACACGAGATCTACCTGGCGACAGAAGCCTGTGCAACTCCGCCGGTGTTCTTGCCTGGCCAGACGCCAGACGGGACTGGGCGAGACCAGGAATACTCCTGTACGGAGCGAACCCACTTCCCGCTTCGTTCTTAGCCCAGCATCCTGAGCAAAAGCTCGCCCCAGTCATGAGTCTGCTGAGCGAAATTTTTGCGGTCAAAACCTTAAATCCGGGCGATGCCTTAGGTTATGGCGGCACATTTGTAGCCGATCGAACCATGCGGGTTGGACTGGTCGCAATTGGCTACGCGGATGGCTACCCACGCGGTGTACCCACTGGCACGCCGGTCGCGATAGACGGCAATGCATCCAGAATTGTCGGCCGTGTGTCCATGGACATGCTGAATGTCGATTTGACCCACCTTCCCCAAGCTGGCATCGGGAGTCAGGTCGAGCTTTGGGGACGTCAGGTAGACATCAATCAAGTCGCGCACCATGCGAACACGATTGCTTACGAGCTCTTGTGCAACGTCAAGCGCGTTCCACGCATCTACACAGACCAATAGCAGTTTAGAATCTGGCACAACGGCTTTTCGCCATTTAAAACTGTGCCATGCAACTCGCCACCTGGAACGTCAACTCTCTCAAGGTTCGCCTGCAACAAGTGCTGGACTGGCTTGAAGCCAATCCCGTGGATGCACTGTGTTTGCAAGAGCTCAAACTCGATCACGACAAGTTTCCTCTTGGAGCTTTCACTGAGATCGGCTATCACGCCGCCTGGACGGGTCAAAAAACCTACAACGGCGTTGCCGTCATTTCTCGTCAGCCTGGCGATCAAATTATTCGAAACATACCTGGTTTTGAGGATCCCCAGCAACGTGTTGTCGCCGTGACACTTCCATTCGGAGATCAAACAATCCGAGTGATTTGCGCCTACTGTCCAAACGGTCAAGCGGTCGACAGCGAAAAGTACGCTTACAAGCTCTCATGGTTCAGAGCGCTTACTCAATGGCTCGCTCAGGAAAAAGCATCGCATCAGTATGTCTCGATACTCGGTGACTACAACATCGCGCCGGCGGACGAAGATGTGCATGATCCCGTTAAATGGGAAGGACAAATTCTAGTTTCTCCACTCGAGCGTGCTGCCTTGAAAGCAGTGATGGACCTCGGTTTCCACGATGCATTCCGACTCTTCGAGCAACCGCCTAAATCCTTCAGTTGGTGGGATTACAGGATGAACGGTTTCAAACGCAACGCTGGGTTACGTATTGATCATGTTCTGCTTTCCGGGTCGCTTGTGCCGCATTGCAGTGCTTGCATCATTGACAAGGGGCCACGCGGTCTCGAGCAGCCATCCGATCACGCCCCGGTCATCGCCTCCTTAAAAGTCTGACCTCTTGAATGAGAAGTCTCAAAAACATGAAAACCGCCCTTGCCTTGCCTCTTGATCACTCCGTCATCAATGTCCACTTTGATATGGATCGCGCGCAAGCAATTTTTGAATCTCTTGGGTTCCAACTCACTCCCCGTGGCCGTCACTCACTTGGCTCGATTAATCATTTGATCGTTCTCAACAACGACTACCTGGAAATCGTCGGTTTACCGACGCAGACAGATGTCTTGCGTCAGGAAGTTCTGGATAGTCCGATCGGAATCGATGGCTTAGTGTTTCAAACGAAAAGTGCAGATCAAACCTACGCAGACCTGACGGCTAAAAAACTCCCTATTCAACCTGTACAAGCCTTTTCGCGCCCGGTCGAACTCGAGGGAAATTCATATCTCGCCAGTTTTCGAACCACTCGTTTTTCTCCCGGCACCTATGGGGCTGGCCGCGTGTATTTTTGCCAACATTTAACACCTGAACTTGTATGGCGCAAAGCATGGCAAAAACACCCAAACAAAGTCATCCGCACCATGGGCTGTTTAATCGTGACCCAACATCCTGCAAGTGAAGCAAAAAAATATCTGGCTGCATCTGGCGGAACCTGCACGCAAGGCGCGCATGGAGAGTATCGAATCGGTGCTGAACACTATGAGCTTGTTTTCCTGACACCTGCTCAATACGATACCTGCTATGGAGAGCTTGCCTGCCAGCAGACAACGCGAGAAAGTTTTTTTGGAGCCCTTGCATTTCAAACAAAAAATCTCAAACATGTCAGTACGCACGTGACAATGGCTCAAAAACGCTTTCCTGAAATCAAGTTTCGCGAGCAACAAGACCGCATCTCCGTATCGATTCCTTTTTACAACGCATTGATTGACTTTATTCAAGAGCGATAACATTCACGTCATTCACGTCATTCACGAACCGATCTTACCGACCATTCAACAGGACACAAACATGCTACGCATCTGGGGACGCATTACCTCCATCAACGTTCGAAAAGCCGTCTGGACTGCCCAAGAACTGGGACTTGAATTTGAACGCATTGATGCGGGTGGCGCCTTTGGCGTGACTAAAACGCCCGAATACATCGGCATGAACCCCAACTCAGTCGTTCCTACACTCGTTGACGGGGACTTTATTCTTTGGGAGTCCAACGTCATTGTTCGATACCTGTGCGCCAAACACTCTTTAGGAAATTTATATCCGATTGATTTAAAAGAGCGCTTCAATGCAGAGCGTTGGATGGACTGGCAGCAAACAACATTCAATCCCTCAGGGCGCGATGCATTTTGGCAACTGATCCGCATTCCGGAGCCAGAGCGCGATATGAAAAAAGTTGAAGCCTCAATCGCAAGTACAGAAATTTTGCTGGACCGGTTCGAAGCGCACCTGAGCAAGAATGAATATGTAGCCGGCAACAAACTATCGATGGCGGATATTTCCATGGCCTGCGAACTTCATCGCTGGTTTGGACTGAATCTGCCCTCCAAGTCTCGTCCTTATGTCGAAGCTTGGTATGCCAAGATGCTCGCCCGCCCCGCTTCCAGGAATGTATTGACGCTACCACTTGCGTAGTTCGCATTCTCTCGTCCCGTCAGAGCTGCAATCAAGGCGCTGACGGGCAAATGATCCATCGCGAAACAGCTATTTGCCAAATCTCTGGCGCAATTCGTTTGCCCACCGTACGACAAGCAATCCACTCCTTTTTCAATCAGAGCATCGTCGCTCAGAGGATGCTCAGTACTACCTCGCAAACTTTCGACTCTGCGTTCGATGATTTGACCATTCCCTAGGAGAACCCTGATTTTTGCCCATCTCGGAAACATGGGGGGTGGACCTTCTGTCACCTTCACTTTTGATAAAAATGCCTGAACACTTGGGCGCTGAACAGCCTGATCCTCAAAGCTGCTCAGCAACACCTCTCCATCAAGCAGTGCTGCGGTCACAGCGTATTGCATACTGAATTTTCCCTCGAGGCCTGTTTGGGGATGCTGATAAATCAGTGGAACTGTCGCCCGAAAATTTGTCGTGATCTCCACGCTCTCAATATCCTCAAGCTTCAAAGGATATTCTTTCAGAATGTCGAGCAGGCCATCGATCGTCCTGTGAGTGGCGTAACAAAGTGGATACTTCTTGATTTCAAGACCACTTCGCTCAAGCTCGAGCGGCAATTGACCCAAACTATCCAATTGAAGATGTATATCGATACCGTCTGCATACAGCGCCGTATAACCTTGCTTGCCATCCATGGCGTCTGCAGAGGCATCAAAACCAAGCTCCGCCAAAGATACGGCTCGCAATGCGATGGCGTTGGCTTGTCCAGCCTGAAGGGGTTTGGACATTGTGCCAAAATTTTGCCTTGTTCCGGCAATTTGCGATACGGTGACGCCCAGCGCATTGACAATCTGATCATGCGAAAGCTTCAACAAATAGGCGCAAGCGGCTGTCGCCCCGAAACTGGCAATTGAAGCAGTGGAATGCCAGCCTTTGGCGTAGTGGTCATCCACCATTGCTCGAGCCAGACGCAAGGTCACCTCAAATCCAACCACATACGCATTGATGATTTCACGACCTTGAGCGCCAATACTCTCGCCTAGGGCCAATAAAGCAGGAATCATCGCAACAGTAGGATGGCCGCGCAAGGGGGATGACACGTCATCAAAATCTAGAGCGTGTCCTGTTGTCCCATTCACCAACGCTGCCATTTCAACGGACAAACGGTCGCCAGTTGCCCAAGCCGTTGCCATGCGTGGCGAAGTATGACCCTGGGCATATTTCAGCGCAATGACCGATGCCGGTTCGCGCGCACCCGCCACCGCGCAAATCAGCGTATCGTATATCGCACGAGCGGCGACATGACGTAACGAAGGCGAAATCACAATCGGATCAAAATTCATCACAAATGAAGCGATCTTTTCACTTGCGCTTTTGTTAGGCGCTCTCATCATTGACGTCTCCATTTTGTAATGAATATCCACATTTATCTCATGGATTCCAGCGTGAAGGATGCATATTCATCATCATTTCCACAACACGGAACCCACGTTCATCACACTAGCGCTCCCAGTTGTTCTTAGGCATACTTTGTCAGGTCAAAAAAAAGACCAACAAACACGAGGCGAAACAGCGTCTTCTGTCTCATGGGGAAATAGATCAAAAATCGGAGCAGACAATGTCATTGATAAAAAAATCAGCCAGTTTCTTGGCCCTTGCACTTTTCGCATTGACCACAACAACTGTCATTGCGCAAACCTACCCTAGCCGCGACATCACCTTTATCGTGCCATATGCACCCGGTGGCTCGACGGACCCGATCTCAAGACAATTTGCTAGCCAATTGGCAAAAGAATTAAATGCGACCGTCAACGTCGAAAACAAACCTGGTGGTTCCGCGACCATTGGCACTGGACAAGTGATCCGGGCAAAACCCGATGGTTATACGATTGGTTTGAGTTCAAACAGCGTTTTGGCCTACCAGCCACTCGTGAATAAGTCGCTGACTTGGAAAAGTCCGGCCGACTACCAATCCATTGTCTCTCTTGTCGATCTGCCCGCGATCATTACTGTTAAAGCGGATTCCCCCTACAAAACGCTCGAAGACCTTTTGGATGCCGCTCGAAAAAATCCGGGCAAAATACGCGTTGCGGTCTCAGGCTATAGAACCGCTCCAGATCTCGTCATCCAGGAACTGAACAAAGTTGCCAAAGTCAGGCTGGCAACTGTACCTTTTACTGGCGGTGGGGGTGAGGCGCTTGTTGCCCTGCTAGGTGGGCGTGTCGAGGCGACCTCTGGCTACGCTCCGACTGTGCGTGCACACGTTGATGCAGGAACGGTCAGGGTACTGGCATCATTTTCAAAAGAAAAATACGCGCTTTTCCCCAATGCTGAATCAGTGGTACAAGCGGGATATAACGTCACATTGCCTGCTGATTATGGCGTCGTGGCACCGAAGGGAATACCTAAAGACGTATTGGACAAACTCGTCGCGGCCTCTCTGCGTGTGGCAAGAAGCAAAGAATTCGCCGACTTTGCGGAAAAAGCAGGTTTGATTCTCGATATCCGTGATCCCAAAGAGATGGACCAAGAGATGATCGAATACAAAAAAACATTCTCTGATCTGATCGAGTTTATGAACAAAAAAGAGTAGTTGATGCAGGATCAGTAAGCGGGAGCGGACAAGGCCAAGCCATCAAAGGCATTGAGCATTTTTGTTCGCCAATGCGCGATGGGATCGTCCGCTGCGAGCAACTCAAAGTCGCTGATGCAGCGGGCCCACTGAAATTGCCCGAAAAGCGCGTAATCCGCATAGAGCGGCTCGTCCCCACCAAAGAAAGGCTGGGTTTTGAGTACGGCTCGCAAGGGAAACAAACTATCCCTGAACACAGGCAACTGTGTGTCACGATTTTGAACAACCTGTTCAAGTGTCATCCCGAAACGTTGCTCCCGAGACTGCCTAAAATACTCTTTATCTTGATCGGCTAAATGTTTGTAAATATCCATCAAGACCAAGCGCACGATCTGTCCGCTGTGAAAATCCCCAAGCGTAGAGTAGATGTAGCTAAGCGCTCTGCCCTCGGCTCCCGCAAAAAGAGAGGGATGACCCGGAAACTGCTCTTCGAGGTAGTTTGCGATGACCCAAGAGTCAGAGAGCCATTTATTGTTATGCACGAGGACTGGCACTTTGCCCTGTCCACTCGGCGCAAGTACAGCCTTGTCACTAAAGCGCCAGGGAATCACCTCAGCCTCGAGCCCTTTGTGGGCTAACGCCATTCGGATTCGCCAGCAGTACGGGCTAAACCGACGTTCCGGCTGAGCTCCAGCCAAATCATATAGTTTCAGGCTCATAGAGGTCTCCACGTTCCGCGTCCCCCTACTTTAGCGCGATTTGGTAAAGTCTGACACTGTCTAAGTATTATTCCTTACTAATTTGGAGCCGCTCTTGACCTCAACCCCTTCCATTCGTCCTGTAGCCGTTGTCACGGGTGGCGCCCGCGGAATTGGCCTGGCAATCGCCAAATGGTTTCTCGCGCATGACTATCGCGTAGCGTTGCTAGACATCGAAGCGGCAACACTCAAGACAACGGAGACAGAGCTCAATGCCCCCGATCGTGTACTCGCCTTGTCTTGCGACATCTCAAAACCTGATCAAGTGCAGACTGCAATCGATCTTATTGCAGCAAAGTTTGGCCGCATCGATGCGCTTGTGAACAATGCGGGCGTCGCGGTATTCAAACCTTTAGGTGAAACGACATTCGAAGAGTTTCGTTACGTGATGGGGACCAATCTTGATGGAGCTTTTTTATGCTCCCAAGCATGCATTCCTTACATGAAAAAAAATGGCAGCGGATCGATCGTCAACATCGCATCAATCTCTGGCTTGCGCGCCAGCACCCTGCGCGTGGCCTATGGAACGAGCAAAGCCGCCATTATCCACCTCACTAAACAACAAGCTGTCGAACTTGGCACGATTGGTATTCGCGCCAACGTTGTCGCACCAGGTCCTGTTGATACGGAAATGGCTAAACTCGTACACAGCGTCGCGATTCGTTCAGACTACTACGACACGATTCCGATGAATCGTTATGGCACACCCGAAGAAATCGCCGAAGCGGTGGGTTTCCTGTGTAGCCCCGCGGCCTCATTTATCAATGGTCAGTGCATCGCGGTCGATGGCGGCTTTGATGCTTCTGGCGTGGGCATTCCGACTCTTCGCAAGAGCCAAACCGGATCTATCTAAGGAGTTCGCGATGAAACAACCTTATATCGTTGGCTGGGGTCATACCCAGTTCGGCAAGCTCGACAATATGGATTTCGATCAACTGATCCGGGAAGCTGCGCTGCCTGCGATTACGAGCGCGGGTCTGGAACCAAGTGATATCGACGGCATCTTTGTCGGCCACTTCAACGCGGGATTTGTACAGCAAGACTTCAGTGGCGCACTCATCGGCGTAGCCATTCCAGAGTTTCGTCACACACCTTCCGTGCGGATGGAAAATGCCTGTGCCACAGGTTCTGCCGCCATCTGGGCGGCACTCGATGCGTTGGCCAGCGGACGGATCAAACGCGCTCTGGTTGTGGGCATGGAGAAAATGAATACCCTGCCTAACAAAGAGATTGGCGACATCTTGCTCAAAGCCTCTTATGTTAAAGAAGAAGGACACACCGAGGGAGGTTTTGCAGGCGTTTTCGGCCAAATCGCCGGCCAGTATTTCGAGCGCTTTGGTGATCAGTCTGATGCCTTAGCTGCTATTTCCGCCAAAAACCATGCCAATGGCATGCACAACCCTTACGCACATATGCGCCGGGATTTGGGTTTTGATTTTTGCCGAAATCCGTCCGAGAAAAATCCCTTCGTCGCAGGTCCGCTCAAGCGCTCGGACTGTTCACTTGTATCGGATGGGGCCGCGGCCCTTGTCTTATCCAACGAGCCCCTTGCTGGAGCAAAGGTTCCCGCAGTTCGCTGGCGTTCACGGACACACGTCAATGAGTATTTACCTCTTTCGCGTCGCGATGCGACACGCTTTGAGGGCGCCGCACTTGCCTGGCAAAAGGGACTGGCTGATGCAGGTGCCACGCTATCCGATTTGAAGTTTGTTGAAACACATGACTGTTTCACAATTGCTGAAATGCTCGAATACGAGGCAATGGGACTGGCAGCTCATGGTCAAGGCGGTCGTGTGATTCTTGATGGCATCACGACAAAGGATGGCAAACTACCCGTCAATCCTTCCGGTGGACTCAAGTCCCGCGGTCATCCCATTGGTGCGACAGGTGTGTCTCAACATGTGATGGCCGCCATGCAACTGTCTGGCACGGCTGGAGAGATGCAAATCACAGGTGCAAATATGGGTGCTGTCTTTAATATGGGTGGTGCCGCGGTTGCCAATTATCTGAGTGTTCTGGAGTCCACGTGAACGCTGCGCAGTCGATGAATCTCGGGCGGTTGCTCACCCATACCGCCCGCCTCTACCCGCAACACCCCGCACTGATTCAAGGTGAAAAAACCTGGACGTGGGCCGAGATCAATGCGCGAGTCAATGCGATGGTCAGCGCCCTGCGCGCGTTGGGCGTCCATAAGGGCGACCGTATTTTGCTTCAGTCGCGAAATAATCTTCAAACCTTCGAAAACAGCTGGACTGCCTTCAAGCTTGGCTGTGTGTGGGTACCGACCAACTTTCGCTTGACACCTCCCGAGGTTGCATACCTGGGAGCCTCGAGTGGCGCGAAAGTCATGATTGTCGAGGATTGTTTTCACGCGCACACCGACGCAGTCAAAGATGCATCCGATTCTTTGCAACACATCGTGGTGATCGGTCAGCCACGCGCCAATGAGCGGTCCTACGAAGCATTGATTGCCGAACATTTAGGGGCGATCGATGCGGAAGAAACAGTTTCTTACGATGATCCGCTTTGGTTTTTTTATACCTCCGGCACGACTGGCAAACCCAAAGCAGGTATTTTGACGCATGGACAAATGGCATTTGTCGTCAACAACCATTTGGCTGATCTGATACCCGGCACAACTGAGCAAGATTGCTCAATCGCCGTGGCTCCGCTTTCACATGGCGCAGGCATCCATGCACTCCTGAATGTGGCGCGAGGTGCCGCCACGGTTTTAATGCCTAGCGAAAAGCTTGATCCAGCCGTGTTTTGGCAAGCCGTCGAGCGATATCGCGTCACCAATATGTTCACAGTGCCTACCATCATTAAAATGCTGGTCGAACACCCTGCTGTTGATCAGTATGATCACAGCTCTCTGCGTTATGTGATTTACGCAGGCGCCCCCATGTATCGGGCCGATCAAAAGCTTGCCCTGCACAAGCTTGGCAAAGTCTTGGTGCAATATTTCGGACTGGGTGAAGTCACAGGCAATATCACCGTCCTGCCACGCGAAATGCACAGCGCGGACGACACGGATCCGAATGCCAACATCGGCTCTTGCGGCAGACCTCGCGTCGGGATGGAAGTCGCCGTCCTCAATGACAAACTCGAACCGGTTCCCGTGGGCGAAATCGGTGAAATTTGTTGTCGAGGTCCCGCGGTATTCGCTGGTTATCACGGCAATCCCGAGGCGACAGCCAAGGCATTACGTGGTGGGTGGTTCCATACCGGCGACCTGGGTCGGATGGACGAACGCGGATTGCTTTACATCACTGGACGCGAATCCGATATGTACATTTCAGGGGGGTCGAATGTCTACCCGCGAGAAGTCGAAGAAGTTTTGCTGACACATCCCGGTGTCGCTGAAATCGCAATCCTGGGTGTACCCGATGAAAAATGGGGAGAAATCGGTGTGGCGGTTGTTGTGCGTCGCGATGGATATTCTGCTCTGGAAACTGCTGAATTACTCGGCCATCTTGAAGGTCGCTGTGCGAAATATCGCTGGCCGAGACAGTTTATCTTTTGGGATGCGATGCCCAAGTCGGGGTATGGAAAGATTGTCAAAAAAGACATCAAGGCGTTACTGATCGAACGCGGCGAAATCGCGATCACCCAAACCTAGTTTTTCATCTCACGTATGCATCCTCATATCGTCTTTCTGACCCCCATGGCCCAACCGACCATCGAGGTCATCCGCGGGTTGACACCACCGCATTACACCATCAGCTTTGCGAAAACAAATGATCAGGCAGAGCATCTTGAGCTGGTGCGCCAGGCTGAGGTCATCATGGCTGCAGGCACTTTTGTGACAGACCAGATGATTCGTCAGGCACCTCGCCTAAAGATGATCCAAAAATGGGGAATCGGCGTAGACAAGATTGATCTGGAAGCTGCCCGCCGTGCGGGTGTGACGGTAGCCATCACGGCTGGTGCCACTTCTATCCCTGTCTCTGAGCACACCTTGATGCTGATCCTTGCGACCTCGCGTCGATTACCCCTTGCGCATCGCAGTCTTCAGGAAGGCAAATGGATCGCCGCAGAGTTGCGCACCGTATGCGCAAAACTTGACGGTAAAACAGTGGGTTTATTTGGTTTTGGCAATATCGCGCGCTTTGTCGCCAAGCGGCTGAGCGGGTTTAATGTGAACCTCATCACTCACAGCCGCACAAAGCTTGATCCCGCAACAGAAAAAGAATTCAATGTGCGGCATGTGGACTTTAATACGCTACTGGCACAAAGCGATATTTTGAGTCTGCACGCCCCTCTTACTGAACAAACCAAACATCTCTTTAACGCGCAAACATTCAACAAAATGAAACGTGGCGCAATGTTGATCAACACCGCTCGAGGCGAACTCATCCATGAGGGCGATCTGATCGATGCCTTGCGCTCCGGACAGCTCTCGAGTGCAGGCTTAGACACCTTTGAGGGTGAGCCACCACGCGCCGACCATCCATTACTCCATATGGATCAAGTCGTGGCCACTCCGCATTCTGCCGGTGGTGTCTATGACAACGTACCGCATATCGTCGGACATATGTTTCGTAACATTGAGTTATTTTTCAATAAACAACCGCTGGATGCCGCCGATATCATTGTCGCGCAGCCCGGCTAAGAACATTCCAATAAAAACCCAGGAGATCATCATGAGCGGTAAATTTTCAACGAATTTCGAATCCCTGAAAGGCAAAGTCAGTCCCGAAGAATGGGAAACACGCGTCACATTAGCGGCATGCTATCGCTTGATGGACAAGTACGGGATGACCGATATGATTTACAATCACATCACAGCTCGCATCCCGGGCACCGAGGATTTGCTGATCAATTTGTATGGCTTGCTCTACAAAGAAATCACAGCTTCCAGTCTTGTTCGCATCACCGTCGAGGGCGAAATTGTTCGCAAGCCTGACACCGATTACGGCATCAACAAAAGCGGCTATGTCATCCATGGTTGCATCCACACCGCTCGCCCAGACATCAGCTGCGTGATTCATACTCACACGCGCGCAGGCATGGCGGTTTCCTCAATGGACTGCGGTCTACTGCCTATGACTCAGACGGCCAGCCGCTTTAACAACCATATTGGTTATCACGACTTTAATGGTCCGGCAATTGATCTGGCTGAACGCGAAAGTCTGGTCAGGGATCTGGGTCAACACAATGCGATGATCTTACGAAATCACGGATTATTGACCAGTGGTGCTTCAGTCCCTCAGGCCTTTAATTTGATGTACCAGCTCGAAATGTCTTGTCGTGCGCAAGTCGATGCGATGGCAGCAGGCGCCGCACTCTGCATTCCACCAAAGGAAATTCTGGAAAAGTCCGCACACCTATATCAGCCAGGTGTACGTCGCCCTTATGGTGAACTGGAATGGCACGCCATGCTCAGACTTCTGGATGCCGAGCCTGGTGGCTACCCACTGTACACATCTTGATCAAAACCTAAAAAGGAGCGCCCGCGCGACGTTAGTTTTATCGAGCGTCGTGCGAGTGGATTTGTAAGGCCTCGAGGAAACGCGAAACCATGTTGTAGGCGCCGATCGTTGCCGTCAACTCCACAATGAGTCGCTCACTGAGCAAGGCTTTGACGCCGGCAAAGACCTCGGCAGAAACGTGAATTTCTTTAGTCATGGCATCGGCATACGCCAGGACAGCACGTTGTGTCGGATCGAATTGCTTGGACTGCTTCCAATCAGCCAAATCATCTAATTGAGCTTGGGTCACGCCTTCACGCAAGGCGATCGGCGCGTGTTGTTCTGCCTCGTAAGGGGCACCATTCACAATCGCAATCCGCATAATGACCAGCTCTCGTAAAGCACCTGGCAAGGAGCTTTGTTGACGAATCGCGGTCAGGTAATTTAACCAGCCGCTCGCCACTGGTGGACTGTGCAAGAGCATTTGATAAAGATGCAAGACACTGCCGCGTTCAGCGGTAATGCGCTCCACCAATGGTTTGGCTTCGGGGTTGTTCAAGTCTGCGTAGGGAATGCGTGCCATTTAGATGATCTCGATCAATTTAAAAAGAGAGTTTAATCGCAGAGCGTGGGCGAAAAGCTCATGACTGCGACGTGTTCTTGTCAGCCATCGCTCGCTCATGCGCCGCCAAACGCGCGGCAGCTTTAGCTTCGTGCTTGGCCTGACGCTTTTCTACCCAGGTCTGAATCTCGACATAAAACACAGGCACCAGCGCGACCGCTAAACACGTAGAGGCAATCATCCCGCTGAATACTGTGATGCCAATCGAGACCCGGGCGGCAGCACCCGCGCCTGAGGCCGTCAGCAACGGGACGACCCCCAAGATAAACGCGATCGATGTCATCACAATCGGTCGGAACCGCTCATGAGAGGCCTTCAGAGCAGCTTCGACTGGAGACAAACCCTTTTTGCGCTCTTCGAGTGCGACTTCGACAATCAAAATTGCATTTTTGGAGGCGAGCGCAATCATTAGAACCAAACCGATCTGAACATAAATATTGTTGGCAAGTCCTGTCGCAGATAATGCGATGACCGTGCCGACAAGCGCAAGAGGAACAGCCAGAATCACCGAAATCGGAGCTGACCAAGACTCATACTGTGCCGCAAGGACTAAGTAGACCAGCAAGATAGAGAGCGCAAAAACTAATACAACCGTATTTCCAACCAACTTCTCCTGATAGGACATCGCTGTCCACTCAAAGCTTGCCGACTCGGGTAACGTTGTCCGTGCCAACTCCTCAAGCGCGGTGATGACCTGACCTGAGCTATAACCGTCGGCTGCGGCACCGAGTATGGCGGCAGTTGGATAAATATTGTATTGCGAAGCAATCGCAGGACCGGTCGTTTCCGTGATCTCAATAAATGATCCCAGCGGCACCATGTTGCCCGACTTGTTTTTCACATAGAGGCGATTGATCTGATCGGGGCTCACTCGACTTTTGCCATCAGCCTGAAGGAAAACCTGATAAGTCTGGCCGTACTTGAAGAACTGGTTGACGTAGGTTGAACCAATCGAAGACTGCAGAACATCATAGGCATCACCGAGTGACACGCCTAGCGTTTCAGCCCTGGAGGGATTAAACGTCAATTTGAGCTGTGGGACGTTATTTCTGAACGGCGTAAAAATCGCCATGATTTCTGGCCGAGCGCGCGCCTGCTGAAGGAATTCCTCGGTAATTTGTTCGAGCTTTTTAAAATCGTTGCTGCCATCTATCAGTTGCAACTGCATTTGAAAACCACCCGACAAACCCAGCCCGGGAATCGCGGGAGGCAGTAATACGTTTGCACTGACCTCCTGGATGGATTTTATAGCTTCGCTCATTCCGGCATAGATCGACTTGAGATCCTCACCCTTGACCTTGCCACGCGCCTCCCAGGGTTTCAAAATGACATACATCACACCAGTGTTGGATTGGGAGCTGTTGTTGCTGAGCGCATTGACACCACCAATCGACACAACTTGCTGTACACCCGGGACTTTTTCAATCGCGGTGACAACTTTAGCCATCCCCGCCTGTGTACGGGTGAGTGACGCAGCATCGGGTAACTGAACAGAAACCACGAGATACCCCTGATCTTCGTTCGGTATGAAACCTGTCGGCAAACGGATCAATCCGATAATCGCGCCAATAATCAACACAATTCCCACCAGGGACGTGATCTTTCTGTTGTCCATCAGATGGTGCATCAGATTGGCGTACCAGTCAGAGATCCTTTCAAAAACCTGATCGAATTTGACGAAAAACCAATTCTTTTTCGCGCCAGGCAATTTAGGCGTGATGAACTGGGCGGCTTGCGTGGGTTTAAGCGTCACGGCGTTAATACCGCTGATCAACGCAGTGGCGGCAATCACAAGCGCAAACTGCCGATACATCTGGCCTGTAATTCCCGCAATGAAGGAGGCGGGTAAAAATACAGCCATGAGCACCAACGTAATACCGATGATCGGACCAAGAAGTTCATTCATCGCACTGATGGCACCTTGGCGCGGAGTCTGACCAAGCTCGACTTTCTTGGCGACCCCCTCCACTACCACAATCGCATCGTCCACCACAATACCAATACACAAGACGATCGCGAACAGCGTTAATAAATTGATCGAAAAGCCCATCGCCGCCATACAAGCGAATGCACCAATAATCGTGACGGGCACAGTCGTTGCGGGCACCAGCGTCGCGCGCCAATCCTGCAAAAACAACATAATGACCAACAGCACCAAAATGCCTGCTTCGAATAGCGTGTGATAGACCTCGGTGATGGAAGCCGTCACGAACATCGTGGTGTCAAAAGGAATTTCCCATTTGATTTCTTTGGGGAAAGTCTTGGAGATCTTGTCCATCTCGGCTCTGACCGCCTTGGCGACATCAATCGCGTTGGCTGCAGGCAGCTGGTAGATCGCGATACCACCAGCCGGTTTATCCCCTAGACGAAAAAACTGGCTGTAGTTCTGGCTACCCATCTCCACACGTGCAACGTCCTTGAGACGGGTCAACTCGCCTTGATCATTTGTTTTAAGCAAAATTTGCTCGAACTGCTCAGGCGTTTCAAGCGCACTCGTGACATTCAACGTCAGCTGAAAATCCTGCCCCATTGGAACAGGTGGCGCTCCAACCTGCCCCGCAGCCAACATGACGTTCTGACGACTAATGGCTGTCGCGACATCAGTGGGTGTCAAATTACGCATTTTGAGCTGTGCTGGATCCAACCAGATCCGCATACTGTAATTGCCCACACCAAAAACGTTCGCGGCCGCAACACCCGGTATCCGTGCCAGCCGGTTTTGCAATTGCAAGTTGGCAAAGTTACTCAGAAACAGTGCATCATGCTCTGGGTTACTGGAGGTCAGCGTCACGAACTGCAAAATGGATGTCGACTGAACTTTGGTGGTCACACCTTGCTTTTGCACGGCCTGAGGCAATGAGGCCAATGCGATCGCCACCCGGTTCTGAACCGTGACCTGCGCCATGTTTGGGTCCGTTCCCACCTCGAAGGTCACTGTCAAGGTGTAGCGGCCGTCGTTTGTGGAATCCGACTGCATGTAGAGCATATTCTCTACACCGTTGACCTGATTCTCGATGTTACTGGCAACCAACTGCTGAACCAGACTGGCGCTCGCACCAGGCCACATGGTCGTGACCTGCACCGTTGGCGGCGTCATGGGCGGGTATTGGGCAATCGGCAAACCGAGAATGGAGACAGCTCCAATCAACATTGTGATCAATGCGATCACATTGCCAAGAACCGGACGTTCGATGAAAAATTTAGAAAGCATGGATGATCCTGTTGCCTGGCTGATTTAACGTGCAGGCAAGGGTGCAACGCTCGAGAGCTCGGGTTTCACAACCAGACCATCCCTGACGTTGATAAAACCGTTGATGATCACCGTATCGGCAGCACTAAGACCACTCGTGACCTCGACGAGCGGTCCAAACTTTTGACCACGCTTGATATTGCGACGCGAAGCCTTTTGCGTGTCGTCAACGACAAAAACATAATCACCCTGTTGATCCGTCAACACACTGCTATTGGGAATCAGGACCGCCAGTCTGGGCTCACCGTATTCGACCCGGACTTTGGCGTACAGACCTGGCAATAGATTGAACTTGTTATTGGGGAGTTCTGCACGCAGCTGAAGAGAACCCGTGCTGGTGCTCAACAGGTTAGCGGCAAAGTCCAGAGTCCCCGTATGCGGAAAGCCCTCTTCCCCCTGAAGCTGAACATGCACAGGGAGTTTGTTGACTTGCGACTTACGCTCGTTCTCATTGACAAAACGTTTTTGATATTTCAACAAATCGCGTTCGTTGATAGAAAAATAGACATAGATCGGATCAATTTTTTGAATCGTTGCAAGCTTGACACCTTGCGGACTCGAACCCAAGTAGTTGCCAACATCGATCAAATGTCGGCCCATCAACCCATCAAAAGGCGCGCGAACTTCGGTATAGCCGAAATTGATTTCGGCCAGCTTGAGGTTGGCTTCGGCCTGGAGGTACTGCGACATCGCCTTGTCGACAGCAGCTTGCGACGTGGCGTTGTCTTTCAAAAGCGCTTTTTGACGTGTGATTTCGATTTTCGCTTCTTCGAATACCGCACGCGTGAGCTTCACCTGCTGCGCATATTGATCTTGTTCAATGACGAAAAGCAATTGATCTTTTTTGACATATGCGCCGTCATCAAAAGCAATTTTGGTCAGAAAGCCGGGAACACGTGCCTCGAGATCGACGGACAAATAGGCCGCAACGTTGCCATCAAAAATCTCAAAACTTCGTACATCCTGAGAAACGGGCTTCGCAACGGTGACTGCAGGAGGTGGACTGACTTTTGAAGGCGCCTTTTTGTCGCAGGCTGTTAAGAAGAAAACAGACAATAACGCCGCCCCCACGCCAAGCAGTCTTCTCGAAATATGGTTGTTTATCATCGTGCTCATTGAATCGTCTCACTAGACTTCACTAGGCGTGGCTCGGCAGGATTCGCCAAGGCATCGCCCCAATTTGTTCTCTCCTGCATCTGCTTGACCATGGCGGGGGGCAAGGCAGGCACAGCGAACTCACCTGACCAGCCTCCTCCAAGCGCCTTGAAAGCGGCAACGTAGCCAAGAAGATTGTTTGTTTGTGTCTGGACCAAACTGTTTTGCACTTGCAAAAGTTGCTGCTGGGCCACGATCACAGTGTTGTAGTCATTTTGTCCCGCTTTGTAACGGTCCAAGGCCAGCGTGGCGGCGCGCTGCGCTGCGGCGACCGATTTTTTAAGGTCTTCAGTCGAACTACGTGTCGTAGAAATCGCAGTGAGTGCTTGTTCAACTTCTTTTTGAGCTTGTAAAACCTGATTTTGATAAGCTAATACGCTACTTTGGAACACCGCATCCTGGACGCGGATCTGGTCAATGATGGCGCCGCGATAAAAAAGCGGGAACATAAAGCTCCCTCCAATCGAAGCCGTCCGGTTGTCCCAGGAGAATAAGCTGGATTGACTGACGTTATTCACCGAGACATTTTGGAAACCGAAATATCCGCTCAACGAGAAGCTTGGGTATAACGCTGCGGTATTGACCCCAATCAATGCGGACTGGGCGGCCGCTGCGTACTCGGCTTGCAACACATCCGGACGACGACGCAACAGATCCTTCGGGATCCCGACTTGCAACGACTTGGGAGGCTGCAAAGTACCCGTTGTTTTGCCATAGGTTTTTTCATAAAAATCCGGAGTCTCGCCAAGCAAAATACTCATGGCATATTCAGCATTTTTCAGCGCTGAAATCAAAGTCGGAATCTCAGATTTAGTCTGCTCGTACTGCGACTCGGCCTGACTGAGATCCAGTAAGGAAGTCGCACCATTTTTAAACCGGGATGAGGCGATACGCAAACTTTCTGCCTGCAAGGCAAGGTTGGCGCGCGCCACGCGGATCAGAGACTGGTAATTGCGAATCGTGATGTAGGTATTTGCCACATCCGCGGCGAGCGAAACGTCCGCGGCATAGTAGGCCGCGGTGGTCGAAAACAGTGAGGAAGCTGTACTTTCAATGCCGCGACGATATTTACCCCAAAAATCAATTTCCCAATTCGCCTGAACGACTAAATTTTGCGTAGTGGAAACAGAGGAAATATTGAGAAACTGCGTCAAGGCATTGGGCTGATCGCTACGCGCAGCGCCGCCACTCAGTCCCACGGTTGGTAACAGGCTGGCATCTGCTACGCCGAGCTGGGAACGCGCCTGATAAATCCGTATGGCCGCACGCTGAAGGGACAAGTTGTCTCTCGCGGCGCGAGCCAGCAAATCTGTCAAAGTTGGATCATTAAATCCTGCCCACCATCGCACAGGGTTGGGCGCCCCTTCCAGAGAGGTCGGAATCGGTTCCGTGAATTCAGTCTTTTGGGGATCACTGAACTGGGCTTGCAGTTTAGTCTCAGGAGCCTGAAAGTCAGGTCCCACCATGCAGCCGGAAACAGAAATGGCTCCAAAGACTAGGAAAATACGTCTGAGGAGCCACAATTTTAAGAAAACGGTGTGAGATGAAAGCATCGTCGGATTCTAAAGCACTTTTACCTCGCCCGTCGATGCCAAATACTCACAAACTCAGTCGACCTGCGCGCCTGAAATTTTCACGATTTCCGCCCATTTCTTGAGATCTTCTTTGTGGATACGGGCAAAAGCAGCCGGACTTGGATCAGCGGCAGGCGTGATGCCCTGGGTGTCTGTCAACCATGCTTTAAACTCAGGCGTCGAGACGATTTTTACAATTTCAGCACTCATCTTTGCCGAAATATCTGCTGGCAACTTGGCCGGACCGAACAAACCATACCATGTTGTGCTCACAAAACCTGGCAAATTACATGCCTCGGCAACTGTCGGCACATCTGGCAAGGCGCTGAGCCTGGTTGGGCTCGTGACCGCCAAAGCGATTGTCCGCCCTCCCTTGACTGAGGCGATGGCAGGCGCGCTTTGATTAAAAAACATATCCACATCCCCACCCAGTAAAGCCGTCATGGCGGGACCTTGTCCACGGTAAGGCACATGGACCATATCGACTTTAGCTGCACTGGCAAACTGCGCGCCAGCCAAATGCGTTGAAGCGCCGTTGCCCGTGGAGCCGTAATTCAAAGTGCCGGGTTTATCTCGCATCAGTTTGAGCAAATCAGCACATGTTTTGATGTCAGGATGCTTTTTTGGATTAATCAACAGGACATTCGGCACATCGCCCAAAATGGCAATCCGGGTAAAGTCATTTTCAACGTCAAAACTGAGTTTCTTGTACAACGCAGGGTTGATGGCATGCGTACCTGCTGTGCCAAACAAATACGTATAACCATCAGGCTGGGCGCGTGCCACCATATCCGACGCGATATTCCCACCCGCACCTGTTTTCGCATCCACGACGACCGGAACATTCCAGGCGGCAGTCAGAGCCTCACCAATTTTGCGCGCGTAAATATCCACGCCAGAACCATTGGGAAATCCTCCGACGATCGTAATTGAACGCGAAGGCCATTTATCAGCCTGTGCGATCGCAACCGAACAGGCCGCGGAAGCTACCAGTGCGAGAGTGACTTTTTTGAGTACCTGGCGCATAAAGATCTCCTTAACGCTGTGTGCCCTGCCCCGAAATTCGGCGACAGTGGTTTAAAGATGCTTCGATCAAGTTGTCACTCGCCTCGGGCGTTCTAAAGGCAGAATGCGCTGAAAGTGTGACATTTTCAATCTTGGTGAAGGGATGGTCCTTTGGCAAGGGCTCGATTTCAAACACATCGAGCCCGGCATGCGCAATCTTGCCCGAACGTAAGGCATCGATCATGGCTTGTTCGTCGATGACGGCACCACGGGCTGTATTGACCAAAATCACGCCATCTTTCATTTGAGCAATACGCGCGCGGGAGATGAATCCTCTCGTCTCGTCATTGAGCAACAAATGCAAGGAAATCACCTGACTCTGCGCCAGCAACTCTTCAAGCGACACGAAAGAGACACCAGGGTAGGTCTTGGGTGTTCGATTCCAAGCAAGCACCTTCATGCCGGCGCCCAGCGCCAATCGTGCCATTTCGGCTGCAATTCCGCCAAAGCCTATCAATCCTAGCGTTTTACCTGTGAGCTGAACCGCCTCGGTACGCAACCAGTTACCCGCGCGCATTTCACGGTCCATGCGGGCAAAGCCCTTGGCGCTGGCCCACATCAGCGCAAACGCGCATTCGGCTACCGCTGTATCGCCGTAACCTTTGATAATGTGCACTTCAATGCCTATTTCAGCCAGTTCCTCCGGATTCATATAGGACCTGGCACCAGTACCCAGGAATACGACATGCTTGAGACCCTTGCACTGCTTGGCGATCGCGGTGGGGACGGCAGTGTGGTCGACGATCAAGATCTCGGCATCCCCCATCACTGCGGGAATCTGCTCAGGAGTGATATCCACCTGGCGGTTCACGAGCAGTGGGATGTCGTCGGCTTGGTGCAAACGTTCAGCTACATCACCCAGAGTGGCACTTGCATCAATAAAAACAGCTTTCATGATTATCAGATCCCGGGCTGGTGCCCACAAAAGCCCTCAAAGACAAAGCTCGGGGCGAAAATAGAAAATCAGATCATACCGGAGTGCGCACTGACGCGAACAGCCCTTGATGCTACGATGTTTTCTCTTTAAAACACAAATAACTTTGCGCTATTTACTTCAATCTTTATTTAAAGTTCACCATGAATCGCAAAGACCACGTTGTCATCATCGGTGCTGGCATTATCGGGGCGGCGAGCGCTTATCAATGCCTCAATGCCGGTCTGCGGGTCACGCTGATTGAGCCAGAGCGTCCCGGTGATCAGCAAGCCGCAAGCTTTGGCAATGCAGGTTGGCTGTCTTCTCATTCTGTCCTGCCTCCTGCCACGCCCGGTGCATGGAAAAGTGTCCCCAAATGGCTGGCAGATCCGCTTGGACCACTCGCGATCCGATGGAAGTATTTCCCTCGCGCACTTCCCTGGCTGACGCGGTATTTGAGCGCGGCCTCCAACTACACAAAAATCGAACGTACCGCTGTTGCCTTGCGCAGTCTATTAGCCGGAGCTCCGGGTTTGCATCAAGAAATGGCCAACCAAGCAGGCCTTGGTCATCTGATTGTCCGAACGGGTCTATTACACGCCTATCTATCTAAGGATCACTTTAAACAGGATGAGAAAGCCTGGGAGATCCGCAAAAAAGAAGGTATTCAATGGCAAGAACTTGATGCCTCGGAACTCGCTGCGCTTGAGCCTGATCTTGACCGACGCTATACCTTTGGCGTGTTAGTTCCTGAAACGGGCAGCTGTCGCAACCCAGGGGCTTATACAGCCGGGCTCATCGAGCATGCTCTCTCACGGGGTGCACAGCTCATCCGAGCCCGTGCGACTGGATTCCGGATCGAGCGCGGTCAGCTCAAAAGTGTTCTCACCGACGCGGGTGAAGTCACCTGTGACAAGTCTGTCATCGCCAGTGGGATACGCTCAAAAGAACTGGCGCGTCTTGCCGGTGACCGGGTCCCGCTTGAGTCCGAGCGTGGCTACCATGCCGTGATCCAGTCACCCGAAGCCGGTCCCAGGACGCCCACCATGTTTGCGGACCGAAAAGTGATTGTCACCAGTATGGAGCAAGGACTGCGAGTCGCGGGTCAGGTCGAGATCGCCGAGACCGATGACGTTCCCGATTGGCGACGTGCGGAGATTTTGCGCAAACACCTCGCCGCACTCTATCCAAAACTACCAACCGATCTGGACGATGCGCGCATCACGATCTGGATGGGTCGTCGCCCCAGCACACCTGACGGTCTGCCATGCATTGGACTGGCTTCTGGTTGCGCAGACATCATTCATGCCTACGGACATGGTCACATCGGACTCGTGAGCTCCGCCCGGACAGGTCGATTAGTCGCACAACTGGCAACCCATGCAACCCCTGAAATTTCGCTCGCACCTTTTAGTGCGCAACGTTTTTAATGCACGCGTTCACCCAAACAGACACATTGAGACCACGACATGAACCCATCCGACCTCCACGATGACAGTGAGGACACCGCGTTTACCGTTGAAGAACGGGCTGCAGCGGCCAAACGAAGCACCTGGGTCAGTGTATTTGTAAACATTGCCCTTTCCTCGGCTCAAATCGTAGTAGGTATCTTCGCGAAGTCGCAAGCGCTGATTGCGGACGGCATCCACTCGCTCTCAGACCTTGTGAGTGACTTTGTCGTTCTATTCGCCAGCCATCACAGCAAAAAAGACGCCGATCAAGATCATCCTTACGGGCATCAACGCTTCGAAACTGCAGCGTCAATGGTGATTGGTGTTCTGTTAATCATGGTGGCCGTTGGAATGCTGTGGGCCGCGTTTGAAAAACTCAACCATCCTGAAGATATTCCGACTGTGCATGGTGCCGCACTCTGGCTTGTAGGTTTAGCACTGATATCGAAAGAGCTTTTGTTCCGTTACATGCTCAAAATCGCCAAGCAAGTGAAATCCAGCATGCTGGTGGCCAATGCATGGCACGCACGCTCGGATGCAGCATCCTCGTTGGTGGTCGCGGTCGGTATTATCGGCAACCTTGCGGGGTATCCCCTGCTCGATCCGATCGCAGCGCTCATTGTCGCCCTGATGGTTGGAAAAATGGGCTGGAGTTTCGGCTCAACGGCCTTCCACGATTTGATGGATCGCTCTGCAGACGAGCAAGAGGTCTCGGCCATTTCAGCCACGCTTCTACAAACTCCGGGCGTCCTCGGCGTGCATGATGTTCGGACTCGGAAAATGGGGGATATGATTCTGGTGGATGCCCACATCGAAGTCGATGCCTATATTTCTGTAGAGGCCGGTCACGACATTGGTTTAGCCGCCCGTCAAGCCGTGATGCAGCGTCATCGTGTATTGAATCTTTTGACTCACATCGATCCAGTGCCATCTCGCACGGACAAAAATATCACAGCGGTATCGCCTGCCGGCCATGAAAAAGCTTGACGACCCAACAACGATTTACATGAATGCCCAGGATTTCTGACATGGTCTCACCAACAGATTCACCACTCTCTTTATTTGAGAAAATTTGGCGTAAACATTTAATTGTGGAACGTGAATCCGGTCCTTCTTTGATTTACATAGACCGGCACATGATCCACGAGGGATCATTTCACGCTTTCAGCGCTCTAAAAGATCGAGGGTTGACCGTGCGTCATCCACATCAAATTTTCGGTGTGGCAGACCACTACGTTCCAACAATCAGTCGCGACCCAGAAGATGCCTCCACGCCTGAAATCACGGAAATGATCACGCGTTTCGAAAGCAACATGCAATGGAGTGGTGCCCACTATTTTCCCATCCACGATGCCCGGCAGGGCATTGTTCATGTGATGGGGCCTGAACAAGGCATCACGCTCCCGGGCGCGACGCTGACCTGCAGCGATAGCCATACCTCCACGCATGGCGCATTCGGCGCGCTGGCCTTTGGCATTGGGCAGTCCGAGAGCACGCATGTGCTGGCGACCCAGTCTCTCTGGCAAACCAAGCCACTAGGCTTACGGGTATGGCTGACAGGCGCCCCTCAAGCAGGTGTGACAGGTAAAGACATTATCCTGGCGATCATCGCCCAGATTGGATCCTCCGGCGCAACTGGGCATGCTATTGAATATGCGGGTCCCGGCCTGAGCACCCTAACGCTTGAAGATCGTCTAACAATGTGCAACATGTCTATTGAGGCTGGCGCGCGTTTTGGTCTCATGGCTCCTGATGATCTGGTATTTGAATATCTGCACGGACGCCCTTTCGCTCCAAAGGAGCACGAATGGGATCAGGCGCTTGCGCAATGGCGTGCGCTGCAATCTGATCCGGCTTGCACCTGGGACAGAGAGATCGAAGTTGACCTTGGATCCCTGAGTCCAATGGTGACATGGGGGACGAGTCCGGAAGCAGCCCTTCCCATCACATCTTTTGTGCCCGATCCAGAAAAAGCAAAAAATCCTGCGATGCGTCAGTCAATGATAGACGCACTGGACTATATGGCACTCACACCAGGTACCCCACTGAGCACGATCAAAATCGACAGGATCTTTATCGGATCATGCACAAACGCAAGACTTGCAGACTTGCGCAGCGCCGCTCAAGTGCTCAAAGGCGCGCGCGCGCAGGTTCCTGGAATCGTTGTCGCGGGATCGATGGAGGTCAAACGCGCAGCGGAACAAGAAGGACTGGACAAAATATTCAAACAAGCAGGACTTGAGTGGAGAGAACCTGGCTGTTCAATGTGCGTGGGCGTCAATGGTGACACCGCACCAGCAGGCGAGCGGATTGCTTCGACATCGAATAGAAACTTTGTCGGTCGTCAAGGTCCAAATGTCAAAACACATCTCATGAGCCCTGCCATGGTCGCGGCTGCCGCCATCACCGGACATCTGACTGATGTGCGTCCAATGCTCTCAAGGATATCCTCATGAAACCATTGCTTGAACTCAACGGCATTGCCATCCCGCTTGAGGGGCGTAATATCGATACAGATCAAATTATTCCCGCGCGCTTTCTCAAAAAGAAACGGGGTGAATATGCCGATTACCTTTTTTACGACTTGCGCTTTGACAACGCGCATCAGCCTCGACGAGACTTCATTCTGAATCAACCCGTTTTTGAGCACGCGAGCATTTTGGTGTGCGATGAAAATTTTGGCTGCGGGTCCTCGCGCGAGGCTGCGGTGTATGCGATGGTTGACTTTGGCATACAAGCCATCCTGGCACCCAGTTTTGGCGATATTTTTTACAATAATTGTCTAAAAAATGGTGTGTTGCCTATCGTATTACCTGCCGATACGCTTCAGTCTTTACGCCATGGACTTTTACATTCTTCTCAAACTCATGCGCAAAAACTCGACAGTTCCGCGGATCTTCATATCGCGATCGACCTGAAAAATCGGCAAATATCCAGTACACATTTCAAAGAAGCACTTCAGTTTGAAATTGATGCCTTCTGGCAAGAGTGCCTGATAAAAGGAGTCGATGAAATTGCACTCACCCTTGGTTACAGCGATCAGATTCGGGCCTTTGAAGATCAACACAAGAAGCAGCAGCCCTGGCTTGCACCCTGACCAGAATATCCTGACGACATTTTTTAATTTTAAAACCTCATCATGTCACTCCCCTTAAGCGGCCTGCGGGTCATCGAACTGGGCCAACTGATTGCCGGCCCCTTTGCCTCCAAAATCCTGGCTGAATTTGGAGCCGATGTCATTAAAATCGAGCCTCCTAAAACTGGCGATCCTCTGCGAACCTGGCGTTTGCTTCATGAGGGCACGTCCGTCTGGTGGGCGGCGCATGCGCGTAACAAACGCTCGGTGACGCTTGACTTGCGTCAACCCGAGGGCCAAGAAGTGATCCGCAAGCTTGCTGCAGACGCTGACATCCTGATTGAAAACTTCCGTCCGGGCGCAATGGAAAAGTGGGGACTCGGATTCAAGGACTTGCATGCGATTAATCCTAAACTGATTATGTTGCGTGTATCAGGTTATGGACAATCCGGACCTTATCGTGACAGGCCGGGTTTTGGCGTCATTGGCGAGGCGATGGGTGGCCTGCGATATCTGAGCGGAGAGCCCGGTCGTCCCCCCGTGCGCGTGGGCGTATCAATTGGTGACACGCTTTCAGGTCTGCATGGGGTGATTGGCGTCATGATGGCACTGCGTCATCGCGAGCAACAAGGTGGCGTGGGTCAGGAAGTCGATGTCGCCCTGTATGAATCTGTTTTCAACATGATGGAAAGTCTGTTGCCTGAGTATTCAAAATTTGGCGTGATTCGACAGCCGTCTGGCGCAAGCATGCCAGGGATTGTTCCCACGAATGCTTACCTGTGTAAAGATGGACGCTACGCCCTGATCGCTGGCAATGGCGACAGTATTTACAAACGCCTGATGGAGGCCATTGGACGAACAGATCTTGCCTCCGATCCGAATCTGGCCAATAACGTTGGACGAGCCGCCAACGCCGAGATGATCGACGCCGCGATATCGGCTTATACCGAACAACACAGTCTGGATGACGTACTTGAGAAAATGAATCAAGCAGGTGTTCCCGCAGGCAAAAGCTACGATGCGGCCGATATCGCCCACGATCCTCATTATCAAGCTCGCGACATGATTCTTGATGCAACCTTGCCTGATGGCTCGACCGTACAAGTCCCCGGGATTGTGCCAAAATTGAGTCAAACCCCTGGACAGATTACACGTCCGGCTCCCGAGCTCGGTCAGCACACTGCGGAGGTCTTGACTGGTCTAGGGATCGATGCAGCACAACAGGCTCAATGGAAAGAGCGCGGCATCATTTAAGCCCGCCTAAACACTCTTTTAGCGACATACAACCATGCCAAACACACGCCCAAGAATTTATATGCAGGAAGTCGCGACTCGCGATGGTTTTCAAAACGAGTCACAGTTTATTGAGACTGAAGACAAAGTCCGCGTGATTGACGCGCTGAGCCTCTGCGGCTTTGCCAAAATCGAAGTCACCTCGTTCACTTCACCGAAAGCCATTCCAGCTCTTCGGGACGCAGAACGCGTGATGCACGAGATCACCCGCCAGCCCGGCGTCGAGTACACCGTTCTGGTACCAAACGTTCGTGGCGCGGAGCGTGCGCTCTCCTGTGGCATCGATGAAGCCAACTTGGTGATGTCCATGAGCGAAACACACAATCGCTCAAACTTACGTATGACGCGTGAGCAATCATTTGCTCAACTGGAGCAAGTCGTCTCGGCGATCTCGGGGAGCTCGGTCGCAATCAATATCTCGCTTTCGACAAGCTTTGGCTGTCCGATGGAAGGCGATGTGAGCGAAGACGAAGTCCTGCGCTGGATTGAACGTTTCGCAAACCTTGGCGTCACCCGTGCGACGCTTTGCGATACAACCGGTATGGCTTACCCCTCTCAGGTTCGATCACTATCTGCGCGCGCCAAAGCACTCTTTCCGGAAATGGTATTTACCCTGCACTTTCACAACACGCGATCAATGGCTCAGGCGAACGCACTTGCCGCGATCAGTGCGGGGATCGATCGCTTTGATGCTTCTTTGGGTGGAATCGGAGGATGCCCCTATGCACCGGGCGCAAGTGGTAACGCCTGCACGGAAGACATGGTACATATGCTGGAACTGGAAGGCTTTGACACCAACATCGATCTGGAGCGGCTGCTGAAGGTATCAGCGATGCTCCCCGGCCTGATCGGTCATGACGTGCCCAGTCAGTTACTGAAGGCAGGCGGGCGTAATACTCTGCATCCCGCCCCGGCCTATGTCGCTGAAATTGGCCTAAAGCCCTCAACGGTCATCAACGGGCTTAGACGATGTGACGCTCAAATTCACCCCTGCCTCCAATCCGACCGACGAATTCGTCACCCTTGACCACGGCCCCCACGCCCTCAGGGGTGCCGGTGAAAATCAGGTCGCCCGCTTTGAGCTCAAACAATCCCGAGAGATATGAAATGCTCTCGGGAATATTCCAGATCATTTGGGATAAATCGCTGGTCTGCTTTTGCTGACCATTCACATGCAATGAAATGTTGCCTTGGGCCAAAATTCCAGTTGCGGACTTGGGATGAATGGGACCAATCGGACCGGACTGATCAAAACCTTTACCGACTTCCCATGGAC
>JACCDZ011995230.1_pt1 | contig 58413 bp, 57 predicted proteins | sample 7449551 | NCBI WGS metagenome assembly JACCDZ01 (sample SAMN15323452, study PRJNA562643) | freshwater metagenome | isolation source: river surface water | place: USA:Blue River Watershed | collected 2017-08-18 | reverse complement strand
GAGACATCAAGACAAAGTCGCCAGAGAAGAAGAGCAACGACAGCTGCTGCTGGGAATAGAGTCTTAAGTAAGCCCCCTTCTAGGGGGCCTAAAGCAAAGCCACCTCCTATGGAGGTGGATTTTTACCTAGCCATTACATCCAAGCACGAATTCTGGCGCAGATGGAATCGCTATCCAGACCCAGTTCTTGGTACAACTCGGCTTGTGTGCCGTGACGGACGAAGTGATCAGGGATCGCTAAATTCAACAAGCGGTAGTTAAGATTCAGCAGGGCTACGGCCTCATTAACGGCTGAGCCTGCACCACCGGCCAGCGCATTGTCTTCAACCGTGACCAACGCCTGATGCTCGGTAGCTAGTTGCGTCAGCAATGCTAGATCCAAAGGTTTGACAAAGCGCATATCGACCAAGGTCGCGTCGAGCTGTTCTGCCGCGGCTTTGGCGTGATGTACCATGGTACCAAAGGCCAAGATTGCCAATTTTTGGCCTTGGCGCACGATGTTAGCTTTGCCAATGGGTAATGCGGTCATCTCGGCGGTTGCTGCTACACCGGTCGCCGAGCCACGTGGATATCGCACAGCGGCCGGGCCTGGGTGCTGGTAAGCCGTGTAAAGCATCTGGCGACATTCATTTTCATCGGACGGCGCCATAATGACCAAGTTTGGAATACAGCGCATGTAGCTGATATCAAAGGCACCTTGATGTGTGGCGCCATCAGCACCAACGATGCCAGCTCGGTCAATGGCAAAGGTCACATCGAGATTTTGCAGCGCAACATCATGGATCAGCTGATCGTAACCACGTTGTAGGAAGCTGGAATAAATCGCAACCACTGGTTTTAAACCTTCGATGGCCAATCCTGCAGCCAAGGTCACCGCATGTTGTTCAGCGATCGCCACATCGTAATAACGTTCTGGGAAACGTTTGGAATACGCGACTAAGTCTGAGCCTTCGCGCATTGCAGGCGTAATGGCGTGTAACCGAGTGTCTTGCTCGGCCATATCGCAGACCCATTGCCCGAAGATGTTGGAAAAGGTCGGGCTACTGGCTTTTTTGGCGGCAGGTGCGTTAGAGCTTGGGTCAAACTTGCTAACTGCATGATATCCAATCGGATCTTGCTCGGCCGGGGCGTAGCCTTTGCCTTTTTTGGTGACGACGTGCAACAGTTGTGGCCCTTTAAGCTGTCGCATATTGCGAAGCGTATCGACCAAGCTGCCCACATCGTGGCCGTCAATTGGACCGATGTAGTTAAAACCAAGCTCTTCAAAGAAGGTGCCTGGGGTGACCATGCCTTTAAAATGTTCTTCAGCTCGACTGGCCAGTTCGTGCAGCGGCGGAATGCCACTTAGAATACGTTTGCCGCCTTCACGCAGTGTGGTGTAGAAATTACCCGACAAAATGCGCGCAAAATAACGATTTAACGCGCCGACGTTTTCAGAGATCGACATTTCGTTATCGTTTAAAATCACCAGCATATCAGGGCGAACTTCCCCGGCATGGTTCAGCGCTTCAAACGCCATCCCTGCGGTGATTGCCCCATCCCCAATTACCGCCACAACTTTACGGTTTTTTTGTTCAGCACGAGCGGCCAGTGCCATGCCCAAGGCGGCACTGATGGAGGTGGATGAGTGACCCACCGTTAGCGTGTCATATTCAGATTCTTCACGACAGGGGAAGGGGTGTAAACCATCTAACTGACGAATCGTCGTCATCCGCTCGCGGCGGCCGGTTAAAATTTTATGCGGATAGGCTTGATGACCAACATCCCAAATCAGCCGGTCAAAAGGTGTCTGATAGACGTAATGCAAAGCAACGGTCAGCTCGACTGTGCCTAAACCCGACGCAAAATGCCCACTGCTTTGACTGACAGAGCGCAACAAATAATCGCGTAATTCATGACAGACGCGTGGCAATTGCTCTTGCGGGATCTGACGAAGCTCTGGTGGCAAATCTGCTTTGGCAAGCAGCGGATAATCGTTGATATCAAGTGACATAACAAACCTTGGTTAAAAGCTGCGGTGCACAATGTAGTGCGCCAACTGGCTTAATTCTGCAGTATCGTAAGGTAGCTCGGCTAATGCATTCGTCGCCTCACGGTACAATTGTTGGGCTTTTGCTTTGGCTTGTTCCATGCCAAGCAATGCAGGGTACGTCGCTTTATTGCTTTGTTGATCGGACCCCTGCGGTTTACCGAGAGTGGCAGTATCACCCTCGACATCGAGGATATCATCCTGTACTTGAAATGCCAGCCCAATAGCGCGGGCATACCTGAGTAAGGCATCAAGCTCGGTGCTGTCGCGTTTGGACGATGCAAGCCAGCCTAAACGCACCGCACATTCAATCAATGCGCCGGTTTTTAACAGGTGCATGGTTTCAAGAGCATCCACGGTCATCGCTTTATTGGTGTGGGCCAAATCAACCGCTTGACCACCACACATACCGTTATAACCTGATGCCAGCGCCAATTGCTGGACCATTGCTAGCACTTGGCTTGGCGCAACCTGTTGATATGGGTGTAGCGCGATGGCCTCAAATGCCAATGTTTGTAACGCATCGCCCGCGAGAATGGCGACCGCCTCGTTAAAGGCTTTATGGCATGTCGGCTTACCACGGCGTAAGTCATCATCATCCATGGCGGGTAAGTCATCATGGATTAACGAATAACTATGCAAACACTCAATACCGGCCGCAGGACCATCCAGATCAGTCAAGGTTGCACCTAGCATGCTACCGACGGTGTACACTAAATAGGGCCGAATGCGTTTGCCGCCTAGCAATAAGCTGTAACGCATAGCGTCCAGCAGCTGAGGGTCATTGATGTGTCGAGAACTCAGCAATTGTTGCATGACGTGCTCGACGCGTTGTTGCACTTGAATTAAAGGCGCGGTATTCACGACAACTCCGTTAAGACTGAGCATCAAACGGCAGGAGCTGCTCGTTATTACCTTGCTGCAGTAGAATTTGGACTTTTTGTTCAGCGTGTTGCAGTTGTTGTTGGCTAACTCGGGCGAGCGAAACGCCACGTTCAAATTGCTGCAACGCGTCATCAAGCGCCAGCTCACCATGTTCCAGCTTTTGGACAATCGCCTCCAATTCGGCGATATTTTGCTCAAATGAATGCTCAGCAGCTGGTTTTTTTGTCATGGTGAACCTCGAAGAAAATAGAGCGCAAAGGTAGCTTTTTCTGGCTTTGTGGTCAATCGGAAAGCTTTTTTTGTCGGTGATTTTTAAAAGAAATGGTAAAAAGTTCTCAGGGATCAATAGTATTGGTCGATAATGCAGATAGACTTGCAAAAGTAGTACATCGTTCGTGTTCATAGGAGTCTTATTGTGGATTTAGCAACCGTCATCGGATTCGTCGCAACTATAGGTGTAATGTATTGGTCGCTAGATTTAAGTTCTGGCGGTAACTTAGCGATGTTTGTTGATATTCCATCAATCGTTATCGTGTTCGGGGGAAGTACTACAGCCTTGTTAATGAAGTTTACCTTGGCGCAATTTGGAGCTGCAGGTAAAGCGCTCGGTAAATCCTTTATGTTCAAAATGGACTCGCCTGAGGTGTTGATTGAAAAGGCAGTGCAACTTGCCGATGCCGCACGCAAAGGTGGCTTTTTGGCGCTGGAAGAAGCAGAAATTCCTAACGCTTTTATGAAAAAGGGCATTGATATGCTCGTAGATGGCCATGATGCGGATGTGGTGCGTTCCACCCTTGAGAAGGATATTGGACTTACCTACACCCGTCACGGTGAATATGTTGCCATGTTCAAACAAGCAGGTGACTTAGGCCCTGCGATGGGCATGATCGGCACGTTGATCGGTCTGGTCGCCATGTTAGCGAATATGTCTGACCCAAAATCCATCGGCCCGTCCATGGCGGTAGCCTTGTTAACAACACTGTACGGCGCTTTGCAAGCAAACTGTTTGTTTATGCCATTGGCCGACAAAATGGCGCTGCGCAACGAAGAAGAAAAAACCAACAACGAGCTTATTTTGGATGCCATTATGGGTATTCAAGATGGACAAAACCCGAAAGTCATTGAAGGTATGTTACGTAATTACCTGAAAGCCAGTAAACGTGAGCCGAAAGGCGAACCAGCAGCTTAAGGAGCAGCGGCATGTCGGATTGTCCTAAATGCCCACCGCCAGGGCTACCAGCCTATATGGGAACCTTTGCAGATCTGATGTCACTGCTGATGTGTTTCTTCGTGTTGCTGTTATCGTTTTCCGAAATGGACGTGCAGAAATACAAACAAATTGCAGGCTCGATGGCCTATGCCTTTGGTGTACAAAACAAAATTGAAGTAAAGGATATCCCTAAGGGCACTAGCGTCATTGCCATGGAATTTAGGCCCGGCCGGCCCGATCCGACGCCCATCGATACGGTGCAGCAACAAACGATGGACATAACCAAGCAGACAATTGAATTTCAGCCTGGTGAGGCGGACAAATCCGGCGGCTCGCAAGAGCAACAACAAGAAAAGACCGGTGGTACCAGCAACGAAACGGACAGCAAAGTAGCTGCGGCCGAGGCTCAATCTACAGCACAAGATCAAGTGACCACCAATGAGTTGGCGAAAAAGGTGGCTGAAAAGCTCCAGCAGCAAATTCAAGACGGAGCAATTGAGATGGAATCTTTTGGTCAACAAATCATTATTCGTGTGAAAGAAGATGGCTCGTTTGGCTCAGGCTCTTCTTTTGTTCAGCCAAAATTTAAGCCTATTTTACAGCAGATTGGCGTTATTCTTCGCGATATACCAGGCGAAATTACCGTCAGTGGCAACACCGATTCATTGCAAGTGTCTGATGAATTAAATGCCAATAACTGGGAACTGTCAGCCAAACGGGCGGTGTCGGTTGCGGTTGAGTTGTTAAAAGATACGGGGCTTGATAAAAATCGTATGGTGGTGGTCGGCCACGCCGATACCAAACCTTTGGTTGATAACAACTCAGAAGAGAATCGTAAGCGTAACCGTCGTGTCGAGATCTCAATTATGCAAGGCAAAGCCAAAGAAACCGACCCTATCAAATTGAAAAAGCCCAAACCTTAAGGCGATGATGGCTGTGGGTCGTCAAATGGCACGAGGCGCTGTATAATCAGCGCCTTTTTTATGCGGCCGGCACCATCATGATTGAATTTATTATCAAACTTCACCCCGAAATCTCTATCAAAAGTAAATCTGTACGTAAGCGCCAGACCAAATTGCTGGAGCAAAATATCCGCACCATTATGTTGCGACTCGATCCGGAGGTGAAAGTCGAAAACAATTATGATCACCTAGTGGTGCGGCTGGATAAAGACGATGCCAGTTTACGTTTGCAGATGATTGAGCATTTGCAATGCATCCCAGGCATAGTGCAGTTTTCAGAAATGCGTTCGGCCAGTTATGACAGCTTGCATCATATTTTCGAGCAAGTGCTTGAGCAGTATCGCGACGAGTTAGTTGGTAAATCCTTTGTGGTGCGGGTTCGCCGTAATGGTAACCACGATTTTAGCTCCATCCATGCAGAGCGTTATATTGGTGGTGGGTTGAACCAGCATATCGAGTCGGCCAGCGTGCAGCTGAAAAATCCGGATGTGACGGTGCAACTTGAAGTTCGTTTTGACAAGCTGATCATGAAAACCCAAAGCTTTCAAGGCATGGGCGGCTTCCCTTTGCCAAGTCAAGGCGATGTGTTAAGCCTGATCTCTGGTGGTTTTGATTCTGCGGTAGCAACGTATTTAATGATCCGCAAAGGCCTTCGCACCCATTTCCTGTTTTTTAATTTAGGTGGGCCCGCCCATGAAACTGGCGTGCGGCAAATGTCCTTTTATTTGTGGAACAAATATTCGCTGTCTCACAAGGTGAAGTTCGTTAGCGTTGATTTTGCGCCGGTCGTTGATGAAATTTTAAAAACCATCGATTCTGGCCTGATGGGCGTGGTGCTAAAACGCATGATGATGCGTGCCGGTGCTCAAGTTGCTGAGCATATGGGGATCAAAGCCATGGTGACAGGGGAGAGTATTGGCCAAGTGGCCAGTCAAACCATCACCAACTTAAACGTGATTGATCGGGTCACCGATATGTTGGTGTTGCGCCCGCTGATCTACCAAGATAAACAAGAAATTATCGATATGGCCCGCGCTATTGGCACCGAAGATTTAGCCAAGAGCATGCCTGAGTATTGCGGTGTTATTTCTAAAAGCCCAACCATTAGTGCCGTGCTTAAAGATGTCGAGGCTGCTGAGACCAAGTTTGATTTTAGCATTTTGGAAAAAGCGGCGACTGAAGCGAAGATTATGGATATTCGCACCGTTGAATATCAGGCGGAGCAACAGCTACAGACCGTGAAAACTGAGTCGAGCTTGCCGCCGGATGCCATCGTGCTAGATATTCGCTCTACTGAAGAGACCGATGCCTCAACCTTAGAGGTTGCAGGGCATCAGGTGATTGAATTGCCATTTTACAAATTAGCCAATGGCTTTGCCGAGTTAGACCAAAGCAAATCGTATTACTTGTATTGCCAACGTGGCGTGATGAGCAAGTTGCAGGCCTTATTGCTGGTCGAGCAGGGCTATCAGAATGTCGGTGTCTATACCAAGCCTAAGTTCTAACGCCTCTTTTGACAAAAGCGCCTTCGGGCGCTTTTTTTATGTCATGGCGTTTTATGCGATAGCGCCAAGGATGTTGTTAGTACTGCCACGATTGCAATTGCTGAGTCAATTGCTGCCAAAGCCTTTGGTGGCTGGGCGTTTCTAACTGCAAGCTGGTTGCTTGTTGCAGGACGACGCCGGTGATGGCTTTGAGTTCTGTTTTTCTATTTTTTTCAACATCTTGTTGCATCGACGAATAGTTTTTCGCCGTGGCGTCGATCACCTGATACACAGTGTCAAGCGCATTGGGAAGGTGCACGCCTTTTGCGCTTGCAACTTGCACAAATTCTGCAACTAACTGCTGGATCAGTGTTTGAAATTGTGGTTGTCGCAAATCGCCGTTGCGGCAATGGTGCAAAGCCGTGAGTGGGTTGATCACCGCATTTACCAGTAATTTTTGCCAAAGTACCACTTGGATATCGGGGCAGAACTGGGCGGGGCCTAACGCGTGCTGCAGTTGCGCAGCTAACTCATGGTACTCTGCAGTGGCACAGGCTTCCTGTGCCGCGACATTTGCTGCGCCCCAACGGGTAAGCCCAAACCCGGTATGCTCAAGCTGATGTTGGCCATGCTTAAGTGCCCCATGGGTGGTGCTGGCAAACCATAGCTTTTGCTTTGGCGCTAGAAGTGCAGCCACAGGTTCAATGGTTCCCATACCGTTGTGGCATAACACCACATTGCCGCGCTCAGTCAGTAGTGGCAACCACTGCTCACAGGCTTGCACGGCATCGTAGGCTTTTACGGCCACCAGTAGCGTCGAGAACTGCGTTAGCGACGCAGGGCGTTGGCTAATTAACAACGGGAAATTCTGTTGGCCTCGACGAAAATCCACCGCAAGCGCTTTGCCATCGCGCACCGAACGACCTTGCAAATAACAAGGCTGGCCTGCCAAAGCGCATTGACTGGCGCTTAGTAGGGCAATGGCGCCAGAGCCAATGATTAAAATTGGCGCTTGCGCTTCGCGGTGTAGGTTGTTGTGCTGATTGTTGTGAAGAGTGTCGTTCATGGCTTAACGCTCCGCTGGGATCGATCGCTTATTTCTGCGATGTGAACGCGATATTCACCTGTTGGATCGAAAACCAGCGGCAAAACAACGGCCAGATTAAAAATGCCAAAGCAACCCCGAGCATATCGGCCAACCAATCCATGGCATCGGCACTTCGAACTGGGGTCATGCCTTGCAGCACTTCAATCAAGGCTCCATACCCTGCCATTACCAACACAGGATACAGCCACGGCTGGCGAAAACTGGCTTGCCATAGGGTGGTTAAGGTTAAAAATACTAATCCATGCATGACTTTATCGTTTGGCATCCAGGCGGATGGTATGCCGGATACGTCTTTTAAAAAGCCCCAAGTAGCCACACAAAATGCGCAGAGCAACAATAAACGCCAAACGATAGGTGACACAATCGACTCCGATTTTTTTTGCAAAGGTCGGATTATAAAGCGATTCTGAGTATAATCGCAGAGAAATTCTTAAGGAGGATGTAATGCCATCATTTGATATCGTTTCCAAAGTGGATGAACAAGAAGTGCTAAACGCGGTTGATAATGCCAACCGTGAACTGGCGACCCGCTTTGACTTCCGTGGCGTGCAAGCTAGCTTCGAATTAAAAGACACCACCGTCACCATGAAAGCTGATGCGGAATTCCAATTGCAACAAATGCGCGATATTTTCCAATCCAAGGCTATCAAACGCGGTTTGGATGTGCGCTGTTTTGAAGCCGAAAAAGTGCAGTTTTCAGGTAAAACCTGTAGTCAGCAGCTAAAGCTCAAGCAAGGCATTGAAAAAGACATGGCGAAAAAGGTGGTGAACCTGATTAAAGACAGCAAGCTAAAAGTGCAAGCGGCGATCCAAGGGGATGAAGTTCGCGTCACTGGCAAAAAGCGTGACGACTTGCAAGAAGCCATTGCATTGTTGCGTCAAAGCGATTTAGGTCAGCCCTTCCAGTATCAGAACTTTCGCGATTAAATCGATGATCGAAACAGCCTTTGGCTGCAGCAGTAAGTTCAGACGTCTGGATTTCTGTTGACTTTAGTACTCTGGCGGCTACACTGTGGCCGCTTTTTTTCAGGTGCTGCTTCACGCAGTGAAACGGGAAGCTGGTGCGATTTATCAAGTCCAGCGCTGCCCCCGCAACGGTAAATGCATGTGGTTCGCCCATGTTCAATCGCCACTGTCTTTGGATGGGAAGGCTTGAACGTGACTCTATACAGTGCAGCATAAGCCCGGAGACCGGCCTGAAAACGTCTATCAACCTCGCATGCGGTGGGTATGTGTTAAGGAGTTTTCATGTCAAAGTTATCTCTGCTGGCACTTGCCAGCGTATCGGCTATTGCAGGCCATGTTCAAGCCAACGAATCCATCGAACGGATCTCCGTGTATGCCACCCGGCAAGCGCAGCAAATTGACCAAGTCAATGCCAGCGTATCCTTGCTGACGCGTGATGACATCGAGCTGCGTCAGCCAAAAGACGTGCCAGCGCTTTTGCAAACCCTGCCAGGGGTTGAAATTGCCCGTCAGGGTAGTCGCGGCCAAACCAGTAGTATTTTTATTCGCGGCAGCGGTTCGAAATACGTATTGGTACTTGTCGATGGCATGCGAGTGGGCTCGGCGACCTTGGGCTATATGGATCTATCCCAGTTGCCAGTCGATCTGATTGAACAAGTCGAATTGATCCGCGGTCCACGCGCCGCGCTGTATGGTTCTGATGCGGTCAGTGGTGTGATCGCCATTACCACACGTAAAGCGGATGGGGTGCAGTTAACCGCACGCATCGGCAGTCATGGCTTGGCCGAAAGCAGTGTCCGGGGGGCCACGACTGTGGATGCGACCACGGTGTTTGGTCAGGTGGGGTATGGCCGTGCCGATGGCATCCATGTGCTGGATAAGCCTGGGGTGGATACTGATCGTGATGGGTTTCGCAATCGTTTCGTGCGCGCTGGCGTTGAACAACGCTTTGACCAAGGTAGTTTAGGTTTTCAAAGCCAAGTCAACCGCGGATATAACCAATTTGATTTTAACCCGGCTTGGGGCCTTGGCGCTGATGAGGCTAAAACGGGTCAAGACCAGCATCTGTTGAACGCGACCTATAACCACAAAGTCGGCGCTGTATTAAAGCAAGTTGAGTATCAACTGAAAGTGGGCCGCGGCAAAGACGACAGCCTGACCTACGGCAACGGTAATTTGTATCGATACATCACCAAACGACAAGAAATTGATGCGCAAAGTCTGATGCAGTTCGCCGGCGACGTGGATTGGTTAGTCGGCGTCAACCGTACGCAAGACCAAGTTGCAACCTCCGGTAAAGCGTATGTGCGGGATGAGCGGATCAACCAAGCGGCTTTTACTGCATTGCATTGGCAAATCAATGATTGGCAACTCGATGGCGCCTTGCGTCATGATAACGTGTCCAACTATCAAGGTTATCAGACCTACCAGTGGGGCGCGAGTTATCAAGTGACGCCAAGCTTGCAAGCTTGTGTTAATCAAGGGTCATCGTTCAAAGTACCGACCTATAACGATTTGTACTTTCCTGGCTTTGGTAATCCAGACTTAGTGCCAGAAACGTCGTTATCACGCGAAGCGGGTGTTCGATTTGCGCCCGAAAATTCATGGCAACTGACGTTAGACGCGGTGCATTTTCAGCGCAACTTAAACAATATGATTGCCTATAACAGTGCAGTGTTTAAAAGCGAAAACATCGCGGCTGCACGGTTAAACGGTGTTGAATACACCTTGGGGTTTGTCACTGGTGTTGTCCATCACGAGGTGTTAGCAACCTACACCGATGGTGTGGATGAAGTCACCAAATCGCGAGTGCTGCCCAATATTCCTAAGCAAAAATATCAGTATCAGCTAAGTGCTGACTATGGCAATTGGAGTTATCAGAGCCGCTTGGCGTATCGGGACAAAGTCACCAGCCGCGCCAGCGGTGCGCAAACCGTGGCTGCCAGTTACACCGTGCATGCTGGTGTTGGCTATCAGCTCAACGATACGACCAGCTTGCGTTTAACCATTGATAACCTGTTCGATCGCACCTATCGCACCGACGCGGATTACCTGCAGCCGGGACGTGAGTTCAGCCTGGTGCTGCAAACAGCATTATTCTAACGGGTAAACCCTGTGCAGGATGAAAAACCAGTGAGCGCCGCTCACTGGTTTTTTTTTGCCAAGTGTTTTTGCCATTAGGGCAATAGATAGTCAGCAAATTGTTGGCTGAATTTGCGCAGTTTCGGTGCGATCAACAAGGCACAATACGGTTGATTCGGGTTGGCATTGACATAGCCTTGATGGTAGTTTTCTGCAGGGAAAAACTCCTCGGCGGCACGGACTTGGGTGACGATAGGTGTGTTGGCGTACACAGCGGTTTGGTTCAGTTGCCAAAAGGTCTGCTCGGCTAACTGCTGTTGTTGGTCGGTATGATAAAACCACACTGAGCGATACTGTGAGCCTTCATCATTGCCTTGTTTGTCCCAACTGGTGGGGTCATGTAAAAACAGAAACATGTCAAGGATCAGCTCCGTGCTGAGCAGGGTATCATCAAAGGTCAGCTGTACCACCTCGACATGCCCAGAGTCGCCCTGACAAACCGCTCGATAGTTGGCAAGACGTGCGTCTCCGCCCATATAACCACTGATGGCACTGCTAACGCCGCGTACGCGATTGAACGCGGCCTCGATACACCAGAAGCAGCCAGCGCCTAAGGTAATTTTCTGTAACATGATGACTCCGATCCACTTTTGCCATGAAGTCGTAGTATAGTGACCGACAATTCGCTAGTTAACAAACATTCATAAAAATATGAAAAAACAACCACATATCGCAATTATTGGCGCGGGTATGACCGGTGCTTCTGCCGCTCAGACGTTGCTGCAGGCCGGTTTTAGCGTGTCGCTGTTTGAGAAATCCCGCGGCGCTGGTGGACGCATGTCCTCCAAGCGCACAGCCTATGGCGCGCTGGACTTTGGCGCTCAATATTTTACGGCTCGTAGCGAAGGCTTCCAACAGCAGGTTGCGGTTTGGCAACAACAGGGCTGCGTCGGACCATGGCCCATGCGTACCGCGGTGTTTGATGGTCAGCTGCGTGCATCGCCAGATCAAGAAACACGCTTTATTGGCATGCCGACCATGCACGCGCCGGTTCGGCAATTGCTGGAAGGAGTCGCCGTCACCACGGATACTCGGATTGAGCGTTGTGATTTTTTGCAAAGTTTTGATAGCAGTATGGCCAGCGCACAGTGGCAATTAACCACCTCTGCACAAGCGCTGTATCTGGGTTTTGATGGTTTGTTAGTCACAGCGCCACCGGTGCAAGTACGGCAATTATGTGGCGATGTGGCGCTCCCTGTGGCCGATGAGGTGCTTGAACCCTGCTGGGCGCTGCAACTGGTGTTGAAAACGCCTATTCAGCATTCGGCCGATGCGGTGTTTGTCCAACAAGGCAATTTGCGCTGGGTGGCATGTCAATCGAGTAAACCAGGTCGACCCGCACCGGAGCAACAAATCTGGTTGCTGCATTTTTCTGCCAAGTTCACCGCGCAACATTTAGACATTGAGCTTGATGCGCTGCGCGCGCTGGCCTGTCTTGAATTGGAAACTATCTTTGGCCAGCCCATTGCGTGCGAAGATGCCTTGGCGCATCGTTGGTTGTACGCCAGTGTTGCCGATGATAGGGTAGCTCCAGGTATTTATAGCAACAGTGCTTATCAGCTGGTGGTTGCAGGCGATTGGAGTTTGGGTGGCCGTGTTGAAAACGCATGGCTGGCCGGCCAGCAAGCGGCCCAGTGGTTCATCACACAACATCAATTAAAGGACTAACTCTATGGGATTATTCAGTGGCTTGTTTGGCAATGCGGGAGTTGCCGATCTGCAGGAAGTACAACAAGAATTAGGTGGTTTATTGGCCGATGGCGAACAGTTGGATGTGGCGTTTTCGTTGATCCGCGATCAGATCGTGTTCACCAATCGGCGGTTAATCTTGGTGGATAAACAAGGGCTAACTGGTTCTAAAGTCGATTATCAATCGATCCCTTATCGTTCCATTGTTCGGTTCTCGGCCGAAACCAAGGGCCATTTTGATATGGAATCGGAACTGGTCTTGTGGTTATCTTCAACCGCAGAGCCTATTCGCAAAAGCTTTAGCAAAGACAGCAATATCTTAGCGGTGCAAAAAGCCTTAGCGACTTACGTCTGTAAATAAGCGCAGCTCACGCCTAGTCGTTAAATACCGTTAATGTTCTAGGCGTTGCCGATGCTGCTCAATCTGCTGGCACAACTGTTCTATACCATCGAGTGTGCGCATTGTCGCGCGATGCAGTTTATCGGCATCGGCGGTGATCACAGGCAACTGCGCCAGCACAGGCCAGCGTGAGTAATCGACGTAGGGGCGTGGCTCATTGACCGATGACGGCTGAATAATCAGCATCGGTGGAGTTAGCAATAACACTTCGATACTCAGTTGCGGGTAAGGCGTCTCTAAGCTTGGTACACTGACGGCCCCACACAACCTTAAGGCATGGGCGGGCCAATCATTGCTACCAATGGTCGTTAACGGCTCATGCCAGATCTCATAAAAAACCGGCAGCTGGCGTTGCGTCTGATAGCGATTGGCGATGTCGGCTAATCGACGTTTGACCTCTAAGGCCAGTTCGTTGGCTTTGGCCGTGTGGCCACTCAGGACCCCCAATTGTTTGAGAATGGCGATGAGATCTGCAGGGACTTTGGGTTCAAAGCCGATGGTTTTAATGCCCAAGCGATTTAGCGTCTCAATATCCCCTGCGCGACTACCAGAACGCCAATACAACACGTAATCAGGTTTTAACGCGACAATGGTCTCAAGTTGCACCCCTTGAAAATTACCGACGCGCGGCAGTTGTTTGGCTTGCTCGGGATAATCGGCAAAGTCGGTGGTTGCGACAATTTGCTCCCCAGCACCGATGCTAAACAGCAATTCGACTAAGTTAGGCGCCAGCACCACCAGCCGTGGTTGTTCAGCGGCGAAGACAGGCTGGAAAAGTAGCGCGAGCAACAACCCGCAGAGGGATGTTCTCACCAGTCAATCCCTCGTTGCGCGCGGATCCCATGATCAAAGGCATGACGCACATTGTCGATTTCACTAATGGTATCGGCAATATCAAGCAGCGCACGGTGGCAAGCACGGCCTGTGACAATCACGTGTTGCGTACAGGGGCGGCTGGTAATGGCTTGCATGACCCGATCCAGTGGCAAATAATGCAAACTCAGCATGTAGGTGAGTTCATCGAGCAGGACGACCTGAATGCTGTCATCACGCAAGAATTGCTCGGCTTGTGCCCAAACTTGTTCGGCTGCCGCGATATCGGCTGTGCGATTTTGGGTATCCCAGGTAAAGCCTGTGGCCATCACAGCAAAAGGCACGCCATGCTGCTCAAGCAGGTTGCGCTCGCCATTGTCCCAAGTGCCTTTAATAAATTGCACCACGGCCGCACGTTGCCCATGGCCAACGGCGCGACAGACACAACCAAAACCGGCGGTGGATTTGCCTTTGCCATTGCCTGTGATCACCAGTAACAAGCCTTTGTCTGTGGTTGCCTGCGCAACTTTCGCATCGACTTGGTCTTTTAATCGTTGTTGACGTTGTTGGTGTCTTGAATCTTTATCAATCATGAGGCTTGCTTACGTAATAACAGGAGCAGGAAAAATACGGCGCCAGCGCCAGAGCAGACCACTCCCAGTGGTAATTCTTGCGAAGGCATCATTTGTCGAGCCGCAGTATCGGCTATCACTAAAAAAGCAGCACCACCGATGGCACTAGCTGGCAACAACAGAAATAAATGCCCGCCGACCAACTTTCGGATCAGTTGCGGGATCACTAAGCCGACGAGCGCAATTCCGCCGCAATAACTGACGGTCACCGCGGTTAAAGCACATACCAGCAGCAACACCAGAGTTTGGAGCCGCCCGGTCGCAACGCCCACCGAACGAGCAAAGCAGTCACTGCATGATAATGCCAGTAAATCACGCCGAACACACCAGAGCACCAACGCTGTGACGATAAGCGTCAGCGTCAATTGTTGCACGCCTTGCCAATGGGCGTTGGCCACACTACCCATTAACCAAAATAGGATCTTGCCAGCCGCTAAGTTCGATTGTAAATACAAAAGCAATGACAACAATGCGCTGGATAAAAACGACACGGCGATGCCTGCTAATAGCAGCTGTAACATCGACCGTTCGGGTGATAAGCGATAACAAGCAAGCACCAAGGTGGCGCTAGCGCAAGCGCCTAAAAACGCCGCCAACGGCACACTCCAGCCTAATTCAGGCCAGACTAATTGCTGCAGCGCAATACCGACACCTGCGCCTGACACTAAGCCAAATAGATAGGGATCTGCTAATTGGTTACGACTGATACATTGCAATAAGGCGCCACTTAACGCCAACGCCGCGCCGGCAAGCAGAGCCATACACAATCGCGGTAATCGCAGTTGCCACAAGATCTGACTGGCAAGCTGCTCCTCGTCGCTACTCGGCGCGCGCCACAGCAGCGACAGGGGTAATGACACGGCACCGCTGGTTAACGCCAGCACTATACTCAGACCTAGCAATAGCAACAGCAGACCAAAGCGACGATTCATCAGAAGTCTCCTGCTGGATAAAACTGGATGTGCGGTCGCTGCCAACGGCCATGCCGCAAAATCTCAACTGGGCATTGATAGACCTGTTCCAGCCGCTCAACCGTCAACACCTCCTCCGCTGGACCAAAGGCAACTTGTTGTCCTTGGTCAATCAAGAGTACCTTGTCGCAATACCAGGCGGCTAAATTTAAATCATGAAAACTAGCCACCACAGCCACCTGTTGCTGCTTTAACAGCTGCAGCAGCTGATGTTGGTGACGAACATCCAAGTGGTTGGCGGGCTCATCGAGCAACCACAAAGGCGCTTGTTGCGCGGCTAATCGAGCCAATTGGCAACGTTGCCATTGCCCCCCTGATAACAATGAACAACTGCGCTCTGCCAAGTCGGTCAATTCAAACTGCTGCAATGCTTGAATGACGTCTTGGCTATGATCATCGTGTTGCTGGTGCCATTTGAGGTAGGGCAGGCGGCCCAGTGCCACATATTGGCGAACTGTTAATAGGTCTGGCGCTTGCATCTGTTGCGGCAGTAAAACCAACTGCCGTGCTTTTTGCGAAGGAGAAAGGGTTTGTACCGAGACCTGATGTATCTCACATCGGCCGGTATAGGGCTGCTCTGCGGCGATCGCTTGCAACAGCGTGGTTTTGCCTGCACCGTTTGGCCCCAGTAGACCAACCATGTCGCCGCGCTCACAGCTAAAATCGATCCCTTGCAACAAGGTATGTTGGCCAAGAGTAACCTTTAGATTGTGCACGCGAAGCAATGAAGACATAACTGGCTGGTTTGACGAATGATAAAAGGATTTTAACAAAGCTCTTGGGCTGTTGCTGAACTAAATGCCTGTCGATATTCAAATTTAAAGCAAGTGGGGGCTTTGGTGAAAAGTGCTCACGGATCAAGAAGGCCAGCCGCAGCTGCGGCTGGCCTTGTTTTTTTACACGCGCGGTTGTTGTTGCTCGAGCTGTTCGATTTGTTGCTCGATTTGCTTCGGTGAGCCGGTGTTTCGGGCTAATAACACATATGCCGCAGGAACCACATAGATGGTTAACAGTGTGGCAAACGCAACGCCCGCAAAGATCACCATACCAATGACCATTCGGCTTTCTGAGCCTGGGCCTTGGGTGATAATGAGCGGGATGGCGCTCATCACTGTGGTAAAAGCCGTCATCGTAATGGGGCGTAAGCGCTGCACAGAAGCCTGTTGGATGGCATCCATAAACTCAACGCCAGCATCGCGCAATTGGTTGGCAAATTCGACAATCAAGATGCCGTTTTTCGCCACCAACCCGATGATCATGACGAGACCAATTTGCGAATAGATATTGAGCGTCATCCCCGCCAAATACAGGCCACCTAGTGCACCAGCCAGCCCCAAGGGCACGGTCAGCATAATGACAAAGGGATGCACAAAGCTTTCAAATTGTGCCGCGAGCACCAAATAGGTGATCACCAACGCCAACACGAAAATCAGTACCGTTGATTCGCCACTGTTTTTAAACATCAGCGACTCGCCTTTGTAGTCGATACCACCGACGTCTTTAATCTCGGTGCGAACGATATTTTCTAAATACTCCAGCGCTTCTCCCAAGCTGTAACCTGGTGCAAGGTTGGCGGAAATAGTGATAGCTCGCAGGCGGTTGTAACGGTTTAACGTCGATGAGGTGGCTTCTTCGCGTAACGTTACTAAGTTATCCAGCGGGATCAGCTGTTTGGACGACGCCGAGCGGACATACACATTGGTGATATTGCCTGGTTTGGTAAAGTCATCATCCGCGCCTTCTAAAATCACGTCATACTCTTTACCACGATCTAAGAAGGTGGTGACACGCCGACCGCCTAACATCGCTTCTAAGGCACGTCCAACCACGCCAACGGACAATCCTAAATCAGCGGCCCGTTCGGTGTTGATATCCACCAAGACCTGCGGCACGGTTTCTTTATAATCGTGATCGACCATCAACAGCTTGGGGTTTTCACGAACTTTCGCCAGCACAATGTCTCGCCATTTGGCTAACTCTTCATAAGTGTTGCCTTGGATCACAAATTGTACCGGCCGACCACCACCAGGCCCGCCGCCACCGCCGCGACCGGCGGTTAAGCCACCGCGAACCACTGGAATGGCCCGCACATCGGGTAATTTGTTTAAGTCATTGCCAATTTTCTGAATTAATTCCGGGGTACGAGGTTGACCGTTGTGCCAGTTTTCACTGTTCACTATCGCCATACCGCCGGTGCCGCCAAACGCAGGTACACGGATCAACAGACGCGTTAACTCACCTTTTTGGTAGTAGGGCAATAACATGTCTTCAATGAGTCGCATATTTTTTTGATTGCTTTGAAAGCTTGCACCCTCGGCTGGGCTCATCATCACAAAAAACGCCCCGCGGTCTTCTTGTGGTGCCAGTTCCGAAGGCAAGCGTTGCAGCAACAATACGGAGGCTAGGGTACAAAGTGCTAATACCGCCATCGCCGGCCATTTGTGCACCGTCACCAGCCGAAGCTGCGCTAAATAACTGGCTTCAATTTTTAAAAAGGCATGGTGTGTCGCTTTGCTAAAGCCACTTTTACCCGAATCTGCTTTGAGCATTTTGCTGGCAAGCATGGGTGATAAGGTCAACGCCGTCACCGCCGAAAACGCCACGGCAGCAGCGACGGCAAGGGCAAATTCGGTAAAAAGCTTGCCCAAATCACCTTGCATAAACACCAAGGGTACAAACACCGAAATCAACACCAAGGTTGTGGCCACGACTGCAAAACCGACTTCACGGGCACCATGGTAAGCGGCCAGTAATGGATGTTGGCCTTGTTCAATCCGACGGTAGATATTTTCAAGCACCACGATGGAGTCGTCAACGACCAAGCCAATGGCGAGCACCATGGCTAGCAATGTTAGTAAATTAATTGAAAAATCCAGCGCGTAAAGCACGGTAAATGCGGCGACTAAAGCCACCGGGACGGTAATAGCGGGAATAAACGTCGCACGTATATTGCCAAGGAAGATAAAGATGACAAACACCACCAGTACCATGGCGATGCCAAGGGTGTTGTACACCTCGTGGATCGATTCGGCGATAAACAAGGATGAGTCATAGCCCGGCGTGATGGTGGTGCCCTTGGGCAAGCTGGCCTTGATCCGTTCGACCTCGGCTCGGGCATTTTTCACCACGTCCAGTGTGTTCGCTTTGGATTGTTTGATAATACCAATGCCTAGGACGTTTTTACCGTCGCTACGAAATTCCGATTCCTCGTTTTCAGCAGACAGCACCACATCGGCAACTTCACCTAGGCGAACTAAATAGTTGTTATCGCCTTTTTTGACGACCATGCGGCGGTAGTCATCCTGAGTTTTATAGGTGCGGATCACCCGGACGATAAAGTCACGGTCGGCAGACTTGATATTACCTGCAGGCAGCTCAACGTTTTCGCTACGTAGCATGGTTTCGATATCTTCGACGGTCACGTTACGCGCCGCCATCGCATCTTTATTGAGCCAAATCCGCAAGGCGTATTTGCGCTCACCACCGATTTGCAGACGGGCGACGCCATCAACCACCGAAAAGCGTTCGACAATATATCGATTGGCATAGTCAGTGAGTTCCAAGTTCGACATGGTATCGCTGCTAAGCAAAAACCAGGCAATGGTATCATCATCGCCATTGGCTTTAACCACTTGCGGTGGCCGAGCTTGATCCGGCAACCGTTCAGCGATGCGGCTGACCCGCTCGCGCACATCATTGGCCGCCGCATCAATGTCGCGGTTGATATTGAATTCGATAGTCACATTCGAGCGGCCAACACGGCTGCTGGAGGATACATTGACAATGCCTTCGACGCCGCTGATTAAATCTTCAATCGGCTGAGTGATCTTGGATTCGACGATTTCGGCTGATGCACCAGGGTAGTCCGTTGAAATGGTCACGATAGGCGAGTCGATATCTGGAAACTCGCGCAGGGGCAACATCATAAAACAGGCAACGCCAAAGATAACCAAGATCAAGTTGATGACGGTGGCAAACACCGGCCGTTTGACGGACACATCCGATAACATCATCTTAGTGCTCCGTGCGTTCGATTAACACGCCGGTGCGAAGCTTCTGGGCGCCTTCGATGACAATTTCATCACCAGCGTTTAACCCGGAGACGACTTCAACAAACCCTGGACGGCGTTGACCTGGTTGAATCGAGACTTGCTTCACTTTGTTGTCGGCGCCAACCACAAACACAAAATGTCGACTTTGCAGTGGCAGTATGGCTTTTTCAGGGATCTCAAGGACCTCTGCATCGGCTAAGGTCACCTGAATTTTTAATAACATGCCTGGACGTAATTTCAGTTGCTGGTTGTCGATGACGGCATGGACTCGGACGGTTCGTGTCACTTGATCTATCCGTGGGTCTATGGCGGTGACAGTCCCTGAAAATGCTTCATTACGGTAAGCGTCCGACAACCCTTTGACCTTCATACCTGTTTTAATGTCGGCAAGATATTGCTCGGCGACGCTAAATTCAACGCGGATCCGAGAGATGTCATCGACGGTGGTAATTTCGGTGCCTGCCGTTAAATAAGCACCTTGCGATACCTTGCGCAGACCTAACACTCCCGCAAAGGGCGCTCGTACGGTCAGTTCACTGATTTTGGCTTGTAACGCGGCGATTTGAGCTTGGGTGGCATCGACTTTAGCTTTTTGTTCGTCATATAAAGACTGCGCCGTGGATTGCGACTTGGTTAAATTCTTTAACCGTGCCAGCTGTCGGCTTTGCTCCGCCAGAAGGATTTTTAGCTCCGCCAATCGCGCTGCCTCTTCCGTGTCATTAAAGCGAGCAATCAACTGACCTTGCTGAACTGTCTGACCTTCTTCGACGTTTAACTCAACCAGATAGTCACTGCTTGATGCAACTAGACGTGCTGAGTCATACGACAAGGCATTGCCAAGCGCATCAATTTGTCGGCTAAGCTGATTTGTGACGACTTTGCTGGTTTTTACATTGACAGTTTGCTCACCATTTCGGGCTTTTCCTCCCGTCGAGGATTTCGGCATGACGAGATAGACGCAAAAACCAGCAAGCAACAATAAAAAAATCCAGATTACGCGAGATTGTTTGGCAGACACTGCAACTCCATGAAAAACTGTACGACAACGACTGGTCTATTGTATGTAAAAGAAGCCAATTCAGATGGTGCCGTTATCGCAACAACACGGGATTTGGTCGTATTAGGAGCAACATGTCGAAGAAAAGCTGCGAACGCTGCAAGATGATCCGATTTTATTTGGTATGGACCATTTTGATGGCGGTCATGATGTATTGGTACTTACGTGGTGGATAATGTCCTGAAAGTTTATACAGCCAGTAGTAAGGGGGGCGCTGTGTTGATTATCAGCGCTAGCGTCGTGATCGTGCTGCTGTTGCTGTTTTATCAACTGATGCCAGAATTGGCGCCAACGCAAGCGTGGGTGTTGTTGTTGATTTTAGCTGGGGTGACCCTTTGGGTGGGCTGTCGCAAGTTGTCTTCACCAGTGGTGTGCTTAGAGGCAGATCAGCAAGCGATGTGGTATATCCATTCGGTAGGCCGTTATCAATTAGCTTGGTCAGACATCGCCGCTATTGGTCAAGCGTCGCTTGATGGCGTTGATGCGCGTTATATAGGTATCCGACTGAAACACTATGATGTGTTTTTAAACCATTTACCGCTGCGGCTGGCGGTTCGTTTGCTGATTGAGCAACGCCATTTATTAATGATCGGGCTGCGTCATCAATGTCCAACGGGGCAATGCCCGACCGACTTACTGATTGAAACCGGTGATTTTTCAACAGCTCAACAAACCTTTCGCGGTGTACAAGCCATGTTCGCTCATCGGATGAAAAACCTACGGCAGGCATGGAATTATGACTTATTCATTCCGATAGACTTTATTGATTGGCAAGCGCCACAAATTTGTCTATATCTAAATCAGAAACGGCTGCAACACTCGTCGCTAAGCTGTTCTGGACACGAATAAATCACTGGGTCATAATGCAAAAAAAGAGTCGTTTTGTACGGAATTATTGCCAATGAATACCTATGAAAAACCATTTTTAGTGAGTGGTCGTAATACCATCATTCACAAACAAAAAAAGTTGACCTCATCCTTATCAATAACGACGGAGATCCTGTGGTTATTGTGACTCGAACTGCAGTTAAAATCTTCACCGAAGAAGTGCCCGCGAACCGAGTTGAAGCAAAAGAACGTTACTTAGAGTTAGTGGACATCGGTAGTGCCGATGTATTTGGTGAATCAAAAACCTTGTTGTTCGTGCAAGCATTGAATAATAAAGAATACAAAATCGACTACACTAAAATCGGTACAGATTTGTTTATTCGCGTCCATCAGGAAAACTACATCTAACCTGTCAACATGCTACTGCGTCGCTAACAGCTTGCAATGTTTAGGCTTTTTTGTTTCATTTAAGGTAATGGCGTAAACAGTAGCGACCTATGATTGGCATCGAATTTATCCGCTTAGATGATCAACTGTCGGTTCAGGTCCCGGTTGGGACCGAGCCTTTAACTGGCGCAGAGGTGAAATCTGCCTTGGCAGAGTCTCCCTATGCACGTTGGCAAATCAATCAACAATGGTTAGGAGATTTGCTTGAGGATTATGCAACCTGTGTCACCGATGTTGCAGAGCAGCGCTTGCCTGAAGGTTTTTTATTAGAACGCCCGGTTGCGCTTCGTAAAAATGCGTCCATTACATTTCAAGTCTCCGACGATGCCATGGTGGCAAAAGCGACCATTGTTGCGGCATGGGGCGGTTCTCCAATCTCAGCCAACGAATTGGTCAAACTAGCGCATGAGGCTGGGATCAATTTCGGTTTTCAGCGCGATCAAATTATTGCCTTAATCAGACAAGCAAGCCGAGCAGAACCCGGAACTATGTCGGCAGGCATCATTGCTATTGGTCGAGTAATGAAACCCGGCGAAAATTCCAAGCTGGTCCCCTTGGTTGATGGCTTGCGGCCTCGTTTACAGCGGCCTGTGGCAAATGATGATCAAGCGGCAGATTTGCGTGATTTTGGCATGTTACCGTCTGTGCAAGTGGGGGAGGCCTTGGTGCGTCGCGAGCCGCCAACCCCTGGTGTTGATGGGGTGACGGTGAAAGGCCAAGTGCAGCAAGCGCCAGTAGGGCAATTGCTGCCATGGAAGCCAGGTGAAGGCACCGAGATCAGCCCGCTCGACAATGATGTATTAATCGCTACACGTGCTGGTATGCCTCGTCTGACCGATGATTCGGCGGTGGTCGATGAGATCTACGCCGTCAAGAACGTCGATTTATCAACCGGTCATATTCAATTTAAAGGTGCGGTGGTCATCAACGGTAATGTGACTGAGAGTATGAAAGTTGTGGCCGGTGGCAGTGTGTTTGTCAAAGGCACGGTCGAAGGTTCTTTAATTGAGTCCGGTGGTGATATTGAAATTGGTGGAGCTATTATTGGCCATCAATTGCATGAGCACGATCACAAGTTACATGTTTCCAGTTCAATCCAACACGATCCTGCGGTGCATAGTCAAGTTGAACACTTTAGTACTGTGGTAAGGGCTAGAGGCAATATCAGTTGTAGTTTTGCGCAATATGCTCGGTTAGTCGCCGATGGCAATATTCATGCAATGAAACAACTTAACCATTGTGATGTGACTGCAAAATCCGTGCTGGTCGGCAAGGTCGAAAAGCCAGCGGGGAAAATCTTGGCTGGTCAGTTTATATTAGAGCAGTCGCTCACGGCTGGGACGGTAGGCTCGCCTTCTGAGAGTAGTTTAGTTGTTGATTTTAATCGAAAGTTGACACCTATTTTCGAGCGACTGCAATCCTTGCGACATACCGCTCAGTCCATTCGACAGGATATGGAAGAGATCCGTCGTGGTGTTGAAACATTACGTCAATTAGAAAAATGCGACAGTACGCAGCTGCAAATCCAGATGTTAGTGCAAGAATTTGATAGCCAGAAGAAAATTCTGATGGCTTTGATGCAAGACATCAAGCAGCTCGAAGACGTCAAACAACAACACTTAGCTACGCCGGGTTTATTTGTTCGTCAACAACTCTACGCGGGAGTTGAAGTTCGTATTGGTGATGAGGTGTTCTTGGTTAAATCAGAGCACTCAGGGTGTAAAATTGCCTATGAACATGATCATATTGGTATGCAACCATGGCAAGGCTGATTGACAGCTTCAAACCCAAACCAGCTGGTCGTGATCACTTGAACCATCACCTCTGTGCCTCTTTCAAACGAATGACATGGCATTGGTCAGCACTTTTGATGGCCATGCTTTTTATCTGTTCCGCCCGTGCCAGTGAATGCAACATGGCGTTTGCGCATGGTGTATTGATTTCACCGGAACAAATTCGCATTTTGGTCAAAGACCGCACCCAATATCAGATTAATGGCGAGCAGCAGTTATTTGTGTTGGGGCAGCCACAACAGCTGCAACCGCAAGCACAGGCAAAATTGGCTGAATTTAGTCAAGGCTTACGAAAGATTGTACCGCAAGTGGTCGGGATCGCCGTTGATAGCATGGAGCTTGGGTTGTCGGCGATTGAAAATATGCTGATTGGTGTTGGTAATGCACAGCAGCAAGAAGAATGGAAAGCCTTGGTCCGCGAAACCACGTATCAGATCATGTCGCGGTTTGTGCGAAGTGGCGAGCATTTTTATTTGGCGCCACAAAGTTTGCGCGAGATGGATAGTTTTCTGCATGGTGAGTTAAAAGAGAATCTTAACAAGCTGGCAAAAAACACGGTCGGTGCGGTGTGGGAAGCTCTGCGCGATGCGTTGCAACAAACCGACGATAACTTTGAAAAACCAGACACTCAAGATTGGCAAAGCGTCGAAACCTTGGTCAGTAAAATCAATATGGGGCTTGATGCCAAAGCCGAAGAGCTAGAGCAAAAATCGATGTTATTTTGCCAACGCCTGCGAGAGTTAAATGAAATCGAAAATGAGCTGCAGCAACAAGTGCCCGCTCTTGCTGATTATGACGTTGTGGTTGAAAAACATTAAGTTTTAATTGTGAAAAGCAAAGCGTGGTGACTACACCACGCCGTAATCCCCGCCAAGCACTGCAGGCATCGCGCTGTCAACCTCATCATTGATGGCATCCAAGGTTTTTTCAGCCTCATTCAACGCACTGACTTCGGCGATGTGAAACAACGCTTCACCCTCGTTGATCAGCGGTAAGTTATTGCGACCAATCACAATACCTGCGAAGGGCGCAGTGACTGCCACTTCAAAATCGGAGTAGGGGGAGTAAATATGCGCCAGTACATCCCCTTGCTGCACAATTTGCCCGAGTGATTGGTAATACCGAGCAATACCATCGTGCTCTGCTCGGATCCAACTACTTTTTTTCGAAAACAACGAATTGGTCTTTGGGGTTGACCGACGCGTTTTGGCAAGCATGCCAAGGCTTTGCATCACGTTTAAGATGCCGCGTACACCGATATTGATGGCTTGTTCATCAAAACGCAGCGCTTCACCCGCTTCATATAAAATGATTGGAATACCTAGGCTGTTGGCAGTGCCGCGCATAGTGCCATCGCGGCTGGCGGCTTTGATAATCAGCGGTGCGTTAAATGCCTCTGCCATACCCAAAGATACCTTGTCTTTGGAGGTTGCGCGCACTTGCGGATAATTGCTACGGTGAATAGCGCCAGTATGCAAATCAATGACATGAGTGCATTTTTTTAAGATGCGCTCGGTGAATTGCCAGGCCATACGACTGCCTAACGAGCCTTTTTCACTGCCTGGAAAACTGCGATTTAAGTCGCGGCGATCTGGTAAATAGCGGCTTTGTTGGACAAAACCATATGTATTGACAATAGGTACAACAATCAAGGTACCACGCACTTGTTTCAGTTTCGGTAGTTTTAACAGTCGACGGCAGATCTCAACGCCATTGATTTCATCGCCATGCAAGGCTGCGGTGATGAGTAAAACAGGGCCAGGTTTCTTGCCATGGATCACATGCGCGCCAATATTTAATTCGGTGTGGGTATAGAGCTTACCAAAGGGGATATCCACGACTTGCCGCTGGCCTGGTTGAATGGTGCTGTTACCAAACAAAAAGGGCTCAACCACGGGCAATACAGCGGGCTCAGTCATGTTTTTTACCTTTTTTATCCTGCACTTGGCGAATCAAATAATCCAGCATGGCACCAGCTACGTCGACACCGGTGGTGCCTTCGATCCCTTCAAGGCCAGGGGAGCTGTTGACCTCCATCACCACAGGGCCATGATCGGAACGCAAGATATCGACGCCTGCGACGGCCAGCCCCATGCAACGGGCGGCTTGCAATGCTGTTTTTCGTTCAGCGGCGGTGAGTCGGACTGGCGTTGCGGAGCCGCCGCGGTGTAGATTTGAGCGAAATTCGCCTGCTTTGGCTTGGCGTTTCATTGCCGCGACGACACTATTACCGACCACAAAACATCGAATATCTGCGCCTTTTGCTTCTTGGATATAGTTTTGCACCATGATGGGCGCATTTAAGCCCATAAACGCTTCAAGAATGCTTTCTGCGGCGGATTGATTTTCGGCCAGCACCACGCCTATGCCTTGGGTGCCCTCCAGCAACTTCACCACCAACGGCGCACCACCCACGATGTCAATTAGTCGCGGGATATCTGAAGGTTTATCACCAAAGGCTGTTTTTGGCAGACCAATACCGGCGCCTGCCATCCGCTGCAGCGAGCTTAGCTTGTCTCGCGCACGTAAAATGGCATCGGAGGTGTTTAAGCAATAACAACCCATCATCTCGAATTGACGCAACACGGACGTGCCGTAGGCCGTAATCGAAGTGCCAATACGCGGGATCACCGCGTCGTACTCCTCGATGGCTTGACCACGAAATAAAATGCTTAATTGCTGATGATGAATCGACAAGGCACAGGCCGTTGGGTCCAGCACATCCACCTTGATGTCACGTTCATAGGCCGCATCTAGCAATCGACGCGTAGAATACAATTCAGCATTTCGAGATAAAACGGCAATTTTCATTGCGACTCCAACAGCAAGCAATCCATGTGAGTGTAGCTGTGTTGCCTACAAAACACAGTAAGGGTCAAACAGAAAAGTGTAGGTTAAAGCAGCAACAAACTACCTAACCCGAGGAATACGAAAAAACCAATGACATCCGTGACTGTGGTCAAAATGACCGAACCCGACAGGGCTGGGTCAATTTTGAATTTCTCTAACCAGATAGGGATCACCACGCCGGAAAACGCCGCAACCAAGATATTGATGACGATCGCCATAGCAATAACGGCGCCAATGACCGCATCACCAAACCAAAAATAAGTCACAACAAAGATCACTAGAGCCCAAATCACGCCGTTAATCAGGCCAACGCCAAGTTCTTTGCGCAATAACGTAAAGTAGGTTTGATGGGTCAACTGGCCGAGGGCTAAGCCGCGAATAATCAGTGTCAAGGTTTGCGAGCCAGCAATGCCCCCCATGCTCGCGACAATCGGCATTAACACCGCAAGGGCAACCACCTGCTGCAGCGTGGCTTCAAACAAACCGATAGTCCAGGCCGCTAAAAAGGCGGTTAACAGGTTGATACCAAGCCAAACGGCGCGGCTTTTGGCACTTTGCAGGACAGGCGCAAACAAGTCTTCATGTTCATCCAAACCGGCAGTATGCATAAATTGGCCTTCCAGGCTGCGCCGCAGGTTCTCTAAGGCTTCACCGATGGACATACGGCCGAGTAATTTGCCTTCTGCATCGACCACCGGCAAGGCGGTGTAGCCGGAACGCGCCACTAAATCAGAGCCTTCGTCCAAGTCCATGTCGCCTTGAACTTGCGGCACTTCCTCATCTATGAACTCCACGATAGGTAAATGCGAAGGTTGACCCAATAATCGAGTGCCCGATAACAAACCAAAAAAACGACCGGTACGGTCAACGACCATCAAACTGTCTTGATATTCAGCGTCATCCTGCAATTTCCGAAACATCCGCACTGCGTCACGCACTTTACTGTTGTTGCGAATGGTTAACACATCATGGTCTGCATACCGACCACATTGGTCGTCGTCGTAGGCCAATGCCGTGGCTAACCAGCGTTTGTCGTCGGCATCGAGTTTGGAACAGGCCGCTTGGTATACCGCCGAAGGCAATTCATCAAGCAGTTCGATGAGATCATCGACGTCCATTTCATCGACCAGGGTGCTGAGTTCTAGTTCGGTTAAGCGGTCGAAAATGTTTTGCCGCGCGTCTTCGCGCATGTGATGCAGGGTTTGGATTTGTTGCTCGATATTCAACCGATGCCACGCTTGCATCCGTTGTTCGAGCGGTAAGGATTCCAGCGCAACCGCCAGCTCTTCAGGCTCTAGCTGATTAAGTCGCTCAGCCAGCTGATCAGCCTCGTCTTCATCGAAGCTATCTCGGACTATCTCTTCGATATCAAGCAGTTGAGATTCATGCATGCTGGCGTTCCCTTGGTGTCACCCTTGATAATAACAAGGGGCGCGGCTAACGCCCAGCGTTAGCCACGACGATTGCAGAATGGATTGAATCGACTGCTGGAAAAGTAAGCAACATCATCTGGTTTACCACCAGCGCTTCCATTTAAAGCCCAGCATCATCGCCAATGCCAACACCGCCATAAAGCTTAAGGTCCAGAAGTAACCATCCTGCCAATGCAATTCGGGCATGTTGTCAAAGTTCATGCCGTAGACGCCAACGATAAAGGTTAGCGGAATAAACACCGATGACACCATCGTTAATACTTTCATCCGTTCATTAATTTGGTGTGACGATGTTGACATATAACCACTGACTAAATCGCCCAGTTGGTCGTAATACATTTGCGTCATCGAGTGCAAGCGTTCAAATTTCTCATAAAAATCACGCAGCTCGACACTTTGGAATTGGGAAGTAAAGGCATGGTCGGATTCTGACGTTAGCATGTCGGCAAACATCTCTTTTTGATACGCCAAATTGCGATCCAGTTTTCGAAAGACCGACCGATAGCGCATGATCTGACCCATTTTATGGTCATCACCGTGCGTCAGCATCCGATCTTCTAAATCGCCAAGTTCATCCTCAAAACCAATAAGTTTTTCCAAATAGCTAGCAGAGACGGCGTGGATGTATTGCTTTACCCAATCTTTGATCGGGCTTACAGGTTTACGCACATCAAAATCCGGCAACACGCACTGCGCTTCGCTGTCGGGTAATTGCCGTTTGTACAGTAACACTTGCTTGGAAAACAATAAGCTCAGTTGAGCATGACCTTGATAGTTATGAAAGTCTCGGCCGGCAAAGGCGCGCAGTAATAACAAGGTAAACCCATCTGAGGATTCAAGTTTGGGCGGGTGACGTTCGCGCAGATAATCTTCTGCGATCACAGGGTGGATCTTAAACAACGTCAGTACTTGTTGTTGCTCGTGATAGCTGGCGTGGGTTAAATCGACCCACAATTTTTGATCGCCATGCAGAGGTAATTGCAACAGGCTTAGATCACCTGTTTGCCAATTATTCAATTCGGGCTGATACAAATGCAATAGAATCATATGCTTCTCAAACAACACGCCAAAAGTTTATTCTGACGCTGAAAAAGCAAAGCGGCAAGCCTTGGCTTGCCGCTTTGACACAAGGTGCTCGCGTTTAAGCCTGAGTGGCTTTTTTGTCGGCGATGTATTGATCGACCAGTTGCTCTAATACATCCAATGGCACTGCGCCGTTTTTCAACACGACATCATGGTAATCGCGGATATCAAACTTATCACCCAACGCCGTTTTAGCTTTATCGCGCAGTTGTACCAGTTTGATCATACCAATCTTATACGCGGTGGCTTGCGACGGCATCACGATATAACGCTCAATCGCATTCACAGCCTCCGTTGGGGCATTGGGTGTATTGTCGACTAAGTACTGGATCGCTTGGTCACGTGTCCACTTCTTGGCATGAATACCGGTGTCGACCACTAAGCGACAGGCACGCCACAATTCCATGGCTAAACGACCAAAATCCGAGTAGGGGTCTTGGTAGAGGCCCATTTCTTTTGGCAATAACTCCGTGTACAAACCCCAGCCTTCGATATAAGCCGTGTAGCCACCGAATTTACGGAACTTAGGAATATTCTCCAGCTCTTGCGCGATGGCAATTTGCATATGATGCCCTGGGATACCCTCGTGATAAGCCAAGGCTTCCAACATGTAATTCGGCATATCTTTCATATTATGCAGGTTGGCGTAATAAGTTCCTGGCCGTTTACCGTCCATCGATGGTGCTTCATAAAAGGCCTTACCAGCCGATTTTTCACGGAAGGGTTCAACCGCTTTGACAATCAGATCGGCTTTTGGCTTGATATGGAACAATTCATCTAAACGACTTTTCATCGTATTGATGACGCCGGTGGCTTGGGCTAAATACGCCGCTTTGCCTTCGGCAGTATCTGGGAAATAGAATTTAGCATCCTCACGCATATAGCTAAAGAATGCTTTTAAATCGCCTTTAAAGCCGGTTTTTTGCATGATGGCTTGCATCTCACCATGGATCCGGGCGACTTCATCTAAGCCCAATTGATGGATGTCGTTGGCCGTCATGTGAGTGGTGGTGGTGCGGGCGAGGGCATTGTTATAAAACGCTTCACCATCTTTAAAGCGCCAGACACCATCATCGGTTCCAGCTCGTTTTTCTTGGGCTTCAAGATAGCTAATCAGGCCTTCATACGCCGGTTTGACGCTTGACGTCAACGCGATCTGAGCCTCTTTGATCAACATCTCTTTGGCTTGCTGATCAATAGTCAATGCATTGACTTTGTTACGGAAATCTTCCAATAACGTGCTGTCTTTGCCTTCGGTAAACGGGGCGCCTTGAATAATGTTTTTGCTAGCACCGATGGCGTGTGGGTACACAAATTTCGGCGGCATAATGCCCAATTTTTCGCGCGCATCCAGTTGCACTTTTAACTGGTCAAACAATTGCGAGATGCCATTCAAGCGGCTGATGTAGGCTTTGGCATCACTTTCATTGTCAATACCATGCTGGTTAATCAACAATGAAGGTACCATAGCGTGCCAACCATACATCTGATTGATTGGGTAGTTATACAACCGCCATTTATCGTCGTCGATTTTGTCTTGCAATTGCTGCTTGAACAACTGATAACTCAGCGAGGTTTGTGCATCGAGTTTACTGACATCAATGCTACTTAAGCCATCGAGCTGTTGTTTGGCCAGCGCCAGTTCTTTTTCCGATTGAGCATCGGTCAACTGGTCCCATTTATCGTAATCTTGTTTGATCCCCAGTTGGGTCAGTCCCATCGGACTTAACGCCACGCTGTCCATAAAAGCTTTTTCAAAATACGTGTTGGCTTTATCGTTTTCGTTTTGCGTCGCGACGGCAGCGGGTTTGGGGTCGACGGTGGTGGTTTTTTCAGCTGCCGGCTGGCAAGCCGCCAACAAACTGGCGGCAATGGCAACAGCAAGCAACGAATGTTTAGCGTTGAGCATAAGAAATGTCCTTGTTATAAGAATAATTGCAATAACTCGTTCAAGTAGCGCACTCCTTGCGAAGTGATCTGCCAACTTTGGTCAGTATCGATTATTAAGCCAAGTTGGCTAGCTTTCGCAAGCGCATCTGCCACAGTGTCGACCGATAACCCCGTGTATGCGGTAAAGTCCGCTTTTGGGCAGGGCTCTAGCAAGCGAAACCGATTCATAAAGAATTCAAACGGCAGCTCATCGGCGTCAATGCGCTGAACACTATCAAGATAAGGCTTGGTCAAATCCATGTAACCTTTGGGGTGTTTCACTTTGACACTGCGCAGGATCTCGCCGCGCTCAGGGATGGTGATTTTGCCGTGGGCACCACAGCCGATGCCCAAATAGTCGCCAAAACGCCAATAGTTCAAATTATGCTGGCATTGAAAGCCTGGTTTGGCGTAGGCCGAGGTTTCATATTGCAGATAGCCATGACGGGTCAGCAGCGCATGGCCTTGTTCTTGGATATCCCACAACAAGTCATCTTCTGGCAACACCGGCGGTTTGGAGGCAAATGCGGTATTGGGTTCAATGGTCAGTTGATACCATGACAAATGCGGCGGGTTTAATGCAATCGCTTGCGCTAAATCTGCCATTGCATCATTGACCTGTTGCTCTGGCAAGCCATGCATCAAGTCTAAATTAAAACTTTGCAGCGACCCACTTAATAAGCCGGTGGCGAGCGTGGCAGCACGACAGGCTTCGGTTGCATCGTGAATACGGCCCAAGGCTTTGAGTTGCTCTGGTTGGAAGCTTTGCACCCCAATGGAGAACCGAGTCACACCTGCGGCCACATACCCAGTAAAGCGATCCGCTTCGACAGTCCCTGGATTGGCTTCCATGGTAATTTCAATCGCAGGCGCAAAGGGAATTAAGGCTTGCACACCTTTTAACAAAGCCGCGATCGCTTCAGCACTGAATAAGCTCGGGGTGCCACCGCCAATAAAAATACTTGATAGTGCGCGCCCCTGCACCCAGCCGAGATCCTGCTGCAGGTCATCCAGCAAATGACTGACATACACTTGCTCTGGTAATTCTTGCTTAAGACCGTGCGAGTTAAAATCGCAGTAGGGGCATTTTTGCACGCACCATGGAATGTGGATGTATAACGATAGCGGCGGTAAGGTCAAATCGGTCATTCGATTGATTCGCCAAGCGCGGTTAACTGGTGCGCAAGCATCGCTAATGCTTGCCCGCGGTGGCTGATCGCCGCTTTATCCTGTTTGCTAAGTTCAGCCGCGGTTTTACCCAGGGCCTGCACATAAAATACCGGGTCATAGCCAAATCCACCGTCGCCTTGGCGCGCATGAGTTATTTCACCGTGCCAGACACCGTGCGCAATCACCGGGATAGGATCGTCGGCATGGCGCACCAGCGCTAACACACAATGAAATTGCGCTTGGCGAGCACCTGCGGGTACCCCGGCAAGTTTTTCCAGCAGCAAGTCGATATTGGCTGCGTCATTGCCATGTTCGCCGGCAAAACGTGCGGAATAAATGCCAGGCGCTCCCGCTAAGGCATCGACGGCAAGACCTGAGTCATCGGCAAGGGCAGGAAGCCCGGTCAGCTTGGCGGCATGGCGAGCCTTTAAAATGGCATTTTCAATAAAACTAAGGCCAGTTTCATCGGCGTCCGGTACTTGCAGTTGAGTTTGTGGCACTACATCAAGACCAAATGGCGCCAATAAGGCGCCAAGTTCGGCCACTTTACCGGCATTGCCGGTTGCTAACACTAATTGTTTGCTCACGAGATTATTCCGGATAAACGTCTTGTTCGAATGTTAAAACTTGCTCGGTAGAGCCTTGGCGAATTTGGATGGTGATACGCATTTTTTGCTCTGAACGCGCTTCAACTCCCGCAATGTAATAGCGGGCATTCTGTTCACTTACTTCGCGAAAAGTCAGCGTTTGTTGCTGGCCGGCCAGGTTCACGGCTTGACCGCTGATTTGTACCGCCTGCGCCTGTTGGCTTTGGTGATCCAGCACAGAGATATTAAGCAATTGGTAGTTTTTGCTACGCGACAGTTGGTACTGACTGGCGACTTGCGGGTCAAGCATCGTTGTCGGCATAACGATGTAATGCACATCCCAGTTCCCCAGTGTTTGCATTTGTTCGGCGTGGCTTAGTGGGCTTACAAGCAACAAACTACAGGCAAGGGCGGCAGATTGAATAAACAGACGCATGATGAACTCCTAGCATGGCAACATGCAGTGATGCGACGCGGCGAGTTGAACATTGGGTGGCTATAACGCCACCCGTTTAGGTGTTGCTGCGACTGACGCCTAACTGCGTCAATTCAGCAGGGATAATTTGCGGTGCGTCAATACGCACAGTCTTTTGGCGAGAGAGCTCGCCACGGACTAATGCAACCGCTGATTTGCTAACTCCAAACCAGCGTGCCAATAACTTTAGGATGTGTGCGTTGGCTTTGCCATCCACCGGTGGGGCGGTGATGGCCAGTTTAATCGCCTCGCCATGCACACCACAAAACTGGTCCCGACTCGCCTTGGGTTGCACATGCAAGTGCAACTCGAGCTGTTGGTCAACCCATCGCCACGCCGTCATACCACCTCTTAAATCACCGTCGGTAACATGCCGGCCAGCAAAATTTTCAAAAATTGCACACCGATAATAAACACCATAATCGACAAATCAATGCCGCCCATCGTTGGAATAATTTTACGGATAGGCGAGAGCAATGGCTCAGTCATTTGGCGCATCAAATATTCAACGGGTGAGCGGCCTTGGCTAAACCAGCTCAGTAATGCCACCAAAATCATTAAGTAGAACATTAAATCCAGCGTCTGAAATACAACAGTGCCCACAGCGGTCAGTAACACCGCAACAAGCGGTACAGTGCCGGTGGTCAGCACATAAATAATGGCGACATAGGCTGCTGACAACAACAATGCCAACGTTATGCTGGCGGTATCAATTTTGCCGATGCTCGGAATCACCCGACGCAGTGGGATCAACACAGGATTGGTCGCTTTCACCACAAATTGCGACACTGGGTTGTAAAAGTCAGCACGCACGGTTTGCAGCCAAAAACGCAAAATGACTAACATTAAATACAGTTTAAACAGCGTACCTACCAAAAACATTAAAGCGTCGGTCATAACAACTCCATTTTTGTTAAAGCGTTTTTGCCATCTCTTCGGCGCGTTGAATTGCAGCTAACATGGCATCGCGAACCAAGGTTTCAAGGCCACCTTGTTCAAAGGTTGTGATAGCTTGATGGGTCGTACCGCCTTTGCTAGTGACTTGCTGACGCAGTGTGGCAAAGGACTGGTCGGTTTGGGCCGTCATAGTCGCAGCACCTAAAGCGGTTTGGCTGACCATGTCCCGCGCTTGTTGCTCATCAAAACCAAGCTCTTGTGCCACCTGCTGCATGGCTTGCATGAATAAGAAAAAATAGGCAGGGGCCGAACCAGTAACGGCAATAATCGCATTGATCTGTGCTTCGTCATCCAACCACACTGTTTTACCAACGCTGGCAAAGACACCATCGACAAAGGCTTTTTCATAATTTGAGCAACGACTGGCATAAATGCCGGTCACACCTAAACCAACCAGCGAAGGAGTATTGGGCATGGTACGAACCAATCGCACAGCCCCCAACCATTCTTCATAACGACAAACAGGTAAGCCAGCTGCCACAGTGACAAATAGTTTTTCGGCAATTTCAGGCGCTTGGCTGATCAAGTCTTGGCAAACCGCGGCCATCAGCTGGGGTTTGACCGCCAACACTATGACGTCGGCTTTGCGCACGGCCTCGATGTTGTCTTGGGTGATTTGAATGCCAAAATCACCAGCCAGTGCGGTAAGTTTCTCAGGCGATGGGTTGGCGGCGATAATATTGGCCGCTGGATAGCCGGTTTTCACCATGCCACCGATGATACAACGCGCCATATTGCCGGCGCCGATAAAGGCTACTGTATTGTCATTCATGTGCATAATTCCGCGCGCCGAAAATGGCAGAGCCCAATCTTATCATAGTTGCGCCGTGAATGACCGCTTGTTGCCAGTCATCTGACATTCCCATCGACAATTCAGTCGCTTGCGGATAGCAGCGTTGTAACTCCAGGCTTAACTGCTGCATGGTGGCAAAGGCCTGGCTGTTATCGCCTGCCACCGCAGGCGCTGGGATGGCCATCAAGCCCACTAATTGCAAATTCGGTAACACAGCCACTTGCGCCGCCAACGCCAGCACATCCTGTGGTGCAACGCCAGATTTACTGGCTTCATCGGAGACATTCACTTGCAGCAAACAGCGCAACGGCCGCTGCTGCGCGCTGCGCTGTGCCGATAAGCGCTGGGCGATTTTAAGCCGGTCAATGCTATGCACCACATCTGCATACCGGGCGATATCACGAGTTTTGTTGGATTGGATCGGGCCGATAAAATGCCATTCAATCGCAGGGAGAACGGCTAGTTGTGTGGCCTTGTCGGCAAGTTCTTGTACATAATTTTCGCCAAAACAGCGTTGACCGGCGGCGTAGGCTGCACGAATGTCAGCGGCAGGTTTGGTTTTGCTGACGGCAATCAATTGCACGGTTTGATTGCTTTGAATTTGTCCAAGCGCGCTCTGGGCGCTTGCTAAGCGTTCTGCTATGGTGTTATGCATGGAAACCTGACTTACAAGGTTTTATCGTTACCGGAGTACGGATGTCATGGATATTACTGAATTATTAGCCTTTAGCGTACAACACAAAGCATCGGATTTACACCTCTCAGCGGGCGTTCCGCCGTTAATTCGCGTCGACGGTGATGTGCGTCGATTAAATATTCCCCCATTGACCCACAAAGATGTGCATGCCCTCGTGTATGACATCATGAATGACAAACAACGCAAAGAATACGAAGAAAAACTCGAATCAGACTTCTCGTTTGAAGTCCCAGGTTTGGCGCGTTTTCGTGTTAACGCTTTTGTGCAAAACCGCGGAGCGGCGGCGGTGTTTCGGACTATCCCGTCTGAAGTGCTGAGTTTGGATGATTTAGGCGCGCCGGATGTGTTTCGTACCATTGCAGAAAACCCGCGCGGCTTAGTGCTGGTGACTGGGCCAACCGGTTCTGGTAAATCCACCACGCTGGCGGCGATGGTCGATTACATCAATATGAGTCGCCATGACCATATCCTGACCATCGAAGATCCGATTGAATTTGTGCATAACAACAAGCTTTCGCTGATTAACCAACGCGAAGTGCATCGCGATACCTTGAGTTTTAACAATGCCTTGCGTTCAGCGCTGCGTGAAGATCCGGATGTCATTTTGGTTGGTGAATTACGGGACTTAGAAACCATTCGACTGGCAATGACCGCGGCAGAAACCGGTCACTTGGTGTTTGGCACCTTGCACACCACATCTGCACCTAAGACCATTGACCGGATCATTGACGTCTTCCCTGGCGAAGAAAAAGCCATGGTGCGCTCTATGTTATCCGAATCTTTACGCGCGGTGATTTCACAAACCCTGCTGAAAAAAGTCGGTGGTGGTCGTGTCGCGGCGCACGAAATTATGGTGGGGCTACCTGCCATCCGGAACTTGATCCGTGAAGATAAAATTGCCCAAATGTATTCGATTATTCAAACCGGCGCGGCCCATGGCATGCAAACCATGGATCAATGTCTATTGAGCTTGGTCAACCGCGGTATTGTGACCAAACAAGACGCGATGGCGAAAGCCCAAGATAAAAATACCTTTGGTGCCATGGGACGGATGTAACTCGCATGAACAACTTAGTTAGTTATTTGCAGTTGATGGTGCAACGCAATGCATCAGATATGTTTGTGACAGCCAACTTGCCTGTGTCGGCGAAAATTAATGGGGAATTACAACCTATCGCTGATCTGCCGCTAGATGGTGAGCAATCGTTGCAGCTGGTGTTGTCGTGCATGACCGACAAGCAACAAACCGAATTTTTGACCCACAAAGAATGTAACTTTGCCATCGCTAATGATGCAGGGCGTTTCCGGGTGTCGGCGTTTTTCCAACGCGATCAAGCCGGCATGGTGGTGCGTCGTATCGTGACGCAAATTCCAGACGTGGAAACCTTGGGATTACCGCCAGTGCTCAAAGAGCTCATCATGTCCAAACGCGGTTTGTTGTTGTTTGTCGGTGGTACAGGCACTGGTAAATCCACCTCGTTGGCTGCGCTGATTGGCTATCGTAATCGTAATGCCCGTGGGCATATCTTAACCATTGAAGATCCGATTGAATTTGTGCACGAGCACGGCAAAAGTTTAATCACCCAACGCGAAGTGGGCATTGATACTGAATCCTTTGATGCCGCGCTTAAAAGTTCGTTACGCCAGGCGCCCGATGTGATCTTGATCGGTGAAATTCGCAGTCAAGAGACCATGGAATATGCGCTCAGTTTTGCTGAAACGGGTCATTTATGTATCGCTACCTTGCACGCCAACAACGCCAACCAAGCCATTGACCGTATCATGCATTTGGTTCCAAAAGAAAAACACGGCAAGCTGTTGTTTGATTTGGCATTAAACTTACGTGGTGTGGTCGCCCAGCAGTTGATCGCAACCGCCGATGGCTCGAAACGGATGGCGGCCATTGAGGTCCTGATTAATTCACCTTTGGTTGCCGATCTGATTAAACGTGGCCAAGTGGATGAAATTAAAGCTGTCATGGCTAAATCACGCGAGCTTGGCATGCAGACCTTTGACCAAGCCTTGTACGATTTATATCAGCGCAATCAAATCAGTTATGCCGATGCGTTGCACCATGCTGACTCGCCGAATGACTTACGGTTGATGATTAAGTTACGTAACAACGAAACAGCAGGGGCGGGATTCTTAGCCAATGTGACGGTGGATGGTTTAGAGCCTAAAGATTAGTGACATCCGAATGACGGGCGGTTTTGCCCGTTAGGCCGAGATAGCAATGAAAAAGCTGCGAGTTCGCAGCTTTTTTACCTCAATCGAGCAGTTTAAAGCTCAGCGCTCAAAGCCGAACGCTTAAAGCTCTAAGCTCTAAGCTCAAAGCTCAGTGGCGGGGCAGGGATCTCATCAGGGCGTGTTGCAGCAACAAAGGCAAAACGTTGGATCGCTTGACCATCCAGCATGACGTGCTCAGTAAACATTGCCAGTGGACGCACCCACAGGCCAAATTCGCCATACAGCGCACGGTATAACACCAGTGTTTCCATCGTTTCGCTATGGGTTACAACCCCAAGCACTTGGTAATACTGGCCTTTGTAATGCCGGTAAACACCGGGTTCAAGCAGGGTTGTTGTCAAACCAACTCTCCAAAATCAACTTGGCGGAATAACAGTCGACCGCGTCTTTGCTCAGCTTTTTAAAGCCGCCTTGGGAAAACAACTCGGCCCGCGCATCAACGGTGGTTAAGCGCTCATCTTGCGCGATCACCTTCACGCCAAACCTGCCATGCAGGCGATTGATGAATTTGTGCACCCGCGCGGTGAAGGGTTGCTCGCTACCATCCATATTCAGTGGCAAACCTACCACGACAAGTTCAGGCTGCCATTCCTTTAACAACGCCTCGATTTGCTCCCAATTGGGGGTGCCATCTTGCGCTTTTAATGCTTTCAGCGTGCTGGCGGTGCCGGTTAAGCGTTGTCCGACTGCAACGCCAATGCTTTTTAAACCATAATCAAAGGCTAATATCGTGCTCATTTAGGCATGCCCTGCGACGTTACTGAGTTGCCATAATGAAATGCCATTGTGCAGGGCGGCACCTTGCCATTTTTCGTCATGGGCCAAGTCAAACACCACTAAGCTACTGGCTGGCAGCACCAACCAACTGTTGTCAGCAATTTCTTGCTCCAGTTGCCCTGCAGTCCAACCGGCATACCCGAGCGCCAGCAAAAACTTTTCGGGCGCATTGGCGCTGGCAAGGTCTGACAAAATGTCTTGAGACGTGGTGATCATTATGTCATCAGAAATGGCGACGCTGCTGCTATAGCCTGCTTTCGGGGTGTGCAGAATAAAGCCGCGGTCCGGTTGCACCGGCCCCCCGGCGACCACCGCTTGCTTGGCGTTTAAACATTGACCGTCATGCGCCACATCCAGCTGTGTTAACAGATCACTGACGGTTAACTCCAGCGGATGATTAAGCACAATCCCCATCGCGCCTTCGTCATTATGCTCACAGATATAGGTGACGGTACGACCAAAAAATGGGTCGTCTAAACTGGGCATGGCCACTAACAACTGATTTTGTAATGAATCCACAATCTACCTTTAACTTCAAACAATTACGCAGCGCGCGCCGCTAAACGACGCTCTATCGCATCAAACAACATACCGGTGATGGATACCGCAAATGCCGCTTCAATTTCACGTATGCAGGTCGGGCTGGTGACGTTAATTTCAGTCAATCGATCACCGATAATATCAAGGCCAACAAAAATGAGCCCTTTGGCCTTTAACGTTGGGCCAACCGCTTTGGCGATGGCCCAATCGGTTTCGGACAGCGGCCGTGCTTCACCACGACCGCCGGCCGCTAAATTGCCACGGGTTTCGCCTTGTGCTGGAATACGCGCCAAGCAATAAGGCACGGGTTCACCGTCGACCACGAGCACGCGCTTATCACCATTAACAATGGCTGGAATATAGGTTTGCGCCATGGCGTATTGTTGACCGTGATGGGTTAAGGTTTCAATAATTACACTGACGTTCGGATCTTGGGGTTTCAAGCGGAAAATGGACGCGCCGCCCATGCCATCGAGGGGCTTTAAAATCACATCGCCTTCGCTTTGGTAAAACGCTTTTAACCGTTTGCTGTCGCGGCTAACCAGGGTTTTTGGTGTATGCTCGGCAAACCAAGCGGTAAAGAGTTTTTCATTGGCGTCGCGCAGGCTTTGTGGTTTATTGACCACCAATACGCCTTCGTCTTCGGCGCGTTCTAGCATGTAAGTGGCGTAGATAAATTCTGTGTCGAACGGCGGGTCTTTGCGCATCAAGATCACGTCCAGATCTGCCAATGGCATGTCAACCGGCTCACCTAAGTCGTACCAATGCTGGTAGTCATATTGCACAGTCAGTGGCCGAGCTTGGCCAAAGGCGCGGCCTTCGAGCATATACAAATCGGCCATTTCAAAATAAAACAGCTGATAACCGCGCGCTTGCGCTTGCTCGAGCATGGCAAAGCTGGAATCTTTTTTAATGTTGATGGCCGAAATAGGGTCCATCACAATGCCAAGTTTATACACACAACTCTCCTTTGAGAGAACGGCACTTGCCGTGGTTATCATTATGCCAAATCACCCAATTGCAATTGCAATGCGGCGATAGCAGTCAAGGCGGCAGTTTCGGTGCGAAGTACGCGCGGGCCTAAACGCACGGCTTGAAAGCCAGCACTTGTGGTGGCTGCGACCTCGGCGTCACTAAAGCCACCTTCTGGACCAATCACCAAACGTAAGGCTGTGGTCGGCGTTAACCCTTTAATGGTGGCGGAGGTCCAAGGATCCAAGGTCAATTTTAATTCATCTGTGGTTTGCACTAACCAGCTAGAGAGGCTGACCAGTGGGTGTACCACGGGAACTACGGCGCGCCCGGATTGCTCACAAGCCGCGATGACGATTTTTTGCCATTGTTCGCGTTTTTTTTCAGCGCGTTCTGCATCTAATTTCACGCCGCAGCGCTCTGTAAATAACGGCGTGATCTCGGTAACGCCCAGCTCCACCGCCTTTTGGATGGCGAAGTCCATCCGATCGCCGCGGGAAATCCCTTGACCTAAATGAATTTTTAACGGGGATTCGACGGCGCGAAATTCTCGGTCGTGCAATGCAATGGTGACGGTCTTTTTGCCGACAGCTTGAATGACGCCGCTATAGTCATAACCGTCGCCATTGAAAATTTTAAGTGGCTCGCCAACTTGCATTCGCAGCACTCGGCCCACATGGTTTGCTGCATCATCTGTGAGTTCGCAGACGGCGTGGTCTGCCAGCGGTTCAGGGTGATAAATTCGCACAGTGCGCATTAGCTTCGTTCCCAACGTAAAAAGCGTTATGGTAACAGCGACAGCCAAAGATAGAAATGCGGGAGTGAAGGATGTCGGCAATATTGGAAGTATCACACTTAATCAAACGCTTTGGCAGGCTCACCGCGGTCGATGGTTTGTCGTTTTCAGTGCAACCAGGGCAGTGTTTTGGCCTGCTCGGGCCAAATGGCGCCGGCAAAACCACCACCATGGAAATGCTTGAAGGCATAGTGCAGCCAGATGGTGGCGAGATCCGTTATTTTGGGCAAGCTGCAACCGCGCAGCACTTTAAATCGCTCGGCATTCAGTTTCAGCAAACGGCGCTGCAAGATTTCTTAACGACCCATGAAACGCTGAAACTGTTTGCATCTTTTTACCCTGAACCAGCTGACCTGTCGAAGTTGATTGAGTTATGTGAACTGAGTGAGTTTTTACATCAAGATCACCGCAAACTGTCAGGCGGTCAGCGCCAGCGTCTGTTGCTGGCGTTGGCGCTGGTCAATCAGCCAAAAATTTTGTTTCTCGATGAGCCGACTACCGGCCTTGACCCGCATGCCCGTCGCAATTTCTGGGCACTGATTCAAGCAATCAAAGCCAAAGGCTGTACCGTCATTCTCACGACGCATTATATGGATGAAGCCGAAATGCTCTGCGATGACATCGTGATTGTCGATCATGGCAAAATTATCGCCCAGGGCTCACCTAAAGCGCTGTTAGCAGAGCATTTTGCCGGCAGCGAATTGCACTTGCCGTACCGCGGGCAATTACCACAGATTGAGGCAACGATGCGCGTCCAAGGCGATTTTTTTGTCATCAGCAGCCAAGACACTGAACACACCATTCGAAGTTTGTTGGCGGTCAACTGGCCGTTAACAGGCTTGTATGTGAAATCGGCAAACCTTGACGATTTGTTTTTAAAGCTCACAGGGCATTCATTACAAGGAGCCAGTGCATGATGCGTTTTCAGCGTTTTAAAGCGGTGTTGTGGGCGCGCAATATCGAGTTTTGGCGCGATCGGACGGCGCTACTTTGGAACTTGTTGTTTCCTATTTTATTGGTGGTTGGCTTTGCCGCAGCGTTTTCAGGAGACCCCAAAGCCGAATTTAAAGTAGGCGTGATGGAAAGTACGGCACCCATTGACCAACTTACCGCCATTCAGCACACCAAATACATCGAATTTGTCAGTTACCAAGATATCGCTAAAGCGCAAGATAAAGTCCGCCACCACGAACTGGACTTAGTGCTAGATCCGGTGAATGCCGAGTATTACGTCAACGACAGCTCGCCCAAAGGATATTTGGTCGAAAAAATCGTCCTGCAACAGTGGCCGACACTGACCAAACATACCGTCAGCGGCGAGGCCATCCGTTATGTTGATTTTGTGGTGCCGGGCATTATTGGCATGAACATGATGTTTTCGTGTTTGTTTGGGCTTGGTTATGTACTGGTGCGTTATCGCAAAAACTCAGTGTTAAAGCGCCTGCAAGCAACGCCTTTGTCTGCTTTTGAGTTTTTAACTGCTCAGGTGGTGTCTCGGCTGTTGATTGTGTTGGGTATTGCCAGCTTTTTGTTCACGGCCTGTCACTTTTTAGTCGGCTTTGTGATGCGCGGCTCGCTGGGTTTATTGCTGCTTACGGCTGTGCTTGGCGCATTGGCGATGATTTCATTAGCCTTGCTGATTGTGAGTCGAGTGCGCAGTGAAGAGTTTGCGGGCGGCATGTTGAACCTAACGACCTGGCCGATGATGTTGCTGTCTGGTGTTTGGTTTAGCTTGGAAGGGGCGGCACCTTCGGTGCAACTGTTTGCCAATGTATTGCCACTGACTCATCTGGTGGGGGCGGCGCGCGCTATTATGCTTGATGGCGCCGGATTTGCAGAGGTGCAAACGCATTTGCTGGTCCTTGCAGGCATGACCGTTAGTTTTTTACTGCTGGCTACTTATTGGTTCCGCTGGCAAGGCGATGGCCGCTAACGCTTTAGTTTGGCTGTCGCATGGCATGTGATGGCGCTGCGTAGCACGGCCAAAGAGCAATAAAAAAAGGCAGCCTAAGCTGCCTTTTTCAAACCACTACGAATTACAAACCGGCATCAGCGCGCAGAGCGTCTGCTTTGTTGGTTTGTTCCCATGGGAACTCGTTGCGGCCAAAGTGACCGTAAGCGGCAGTCGCTTTGTAGATTGGACGTTCTAAATCCAGCATCTCAATCAAGCCGTATGGACGCAGGTCAAAATGAGCACGAATAAGCTTGATCAGTTGATCTTCGCTCAGTTTTGATGTGCCAAAAGTCTCGACGCTGATAGATGTTGGATCTGCCACACCAATGGCATATGACACTTGGATTTCGCAGCGTTCAGCAAGACCGGCAGCAACAATGTTTTTCGCCACGTAACGTGCTGCGTAAGCCGCTGAACGGTCCACTTTAGATGGATCTTTACCCGAGAAAGCACCACCACCGTGACGCGCCATACCACCGTAGCTATCAACGATGATTTTACGGCCAGTCAAACCACAGTCGCCCATTGGGCCGCCGATCACAAAGCGACCCGTTGGGTTGATGAAAAACTTGGTGCTTTCACGCAGCCATTCAGCAGGCAGCACTGGCTTGATGATGTGTTCCATTACCGCTTCGCGCAGATCGGCAGTAGAGATGGTGTCACAGTGTTGGGTCGATAACACCACCGCATCGATACCCACTGGTTTGCCATTTTCATAGATAAATGACAGTTGAGATTTGGCATCAGGGCGAAGCCACGGCAGTGTGCCGTCTTTACGCACTTTCGCTTGCTGTTGCACTAAACGATGTGAATAGGTGATCGGGGCAGGCATCAAGACGTCAGTTTCGTTACTGGCGTAACCGAACATTAAACCTTGGTCACCAGCACCTTGTTCTTTCGGGTCTTTTTTATCAACGCCTTGGTTGATATCTGGTGATTGTTTGCCGATGGCGCTTAACACAGCGCATGAATTGGCATCAAACCCCATGTCCGAGTGGACATAACCAATTTCACGGATGGTGCTGCGAGTTAATTCTTCGATATCAACCCAAGCAGATGTGGTGATCTCACCACCGACCAGTACCATACCGGTTTTAACAAATGTTTCGCAGGCGACACGGGCTTTTGGATCTTGTTCCAGGATTGCATCCAACACCGCGTCCGAAATTTGGTCAGCGATTTTATCCGGATGTCCTTCAGAAACAGATTCAGAGGTGAAAATATGTTGAGCCATGTACGTGTTCACTCTAGTTGATGGTTAATCTTGTGCTTCAGCCTCTATCGTTAGACGCTGAAATTTTGGGCTGCGTATTTTAGAGAAACAGTGCTCGCAGCGCCAGCGTTTTTTTGACGGCCGGACGTCTTAATGCCTAATTCTATCAACTTAGGTATCGACACAGCATAGCAAACTTGACTTTAAGGCCGTTTTTTTCGGGCGAAACAACAAAAACTGACGTTCAAAGGCAAGTTGGCAGTAGGGTTACGCCTGCTTATTTGAAATAGATCAGCTGCATAACTGGCTTTTTACATTGCCATTCGGGGCAAGCTCTGGGAAAATGCGTGCTACATCCATCCGCGTAAATCATAACAAGCGATGCCATAATCAGCCGTCAGAGCTCCATCATCGCAATTCCTTGGATATACGATCTGACAATTAGCAGCAGGAGTGACAATGCCGTCCCGCAAACAACTCGCTAACGCGATCCGTGCTTTGAGCATGGACGCCGTGCAAAAAGCCAAATCTGGTCACCCAGGCGCCCCAATGGGGATGGCCGACATCGCCGAAGTCTTATGGCGTGATTATTTAAAGCACAACCCACAAGACCCATCATGGGCTGATCGTGACCGGTTTATTCTGTCAAACGGCCATGGCTCTATGTTGCTGTATTCGCTGCTACATCTGTCAGGCTATGACTTAAGCATCGACGATTTAAAAAATTTCCGTCAGTTGCATTCTAAAACTCCGGGCCACCCAGAGTATGGCTACGCGCCAGGCGTTGAGACCACCACTGGCCCATTAGGGCAGGGGATTACCAACGCCGTCGGTATGGCGATTGCTGAAAAAGCGTTAGCGGCACAGTTTAACCGCCCAGGGCATGACATCGTTGATCATTACACCTACACCTTCTTAGGTGATGGTTGTTTAATGGAAGGTGTATCACACGAGGCCTGCTCCTTGGCCGGCACTTTGGGTCTTGGCAAGCTTATTGCGTTTTGGGATGACAATGGCATCTCCATTGATGGCCACGTGGAAGGCTGGTTCACCGACGATACGCCAGCACGCTTTAAAGCCTACGGTTGGCATGTTGTTGCCGATGTCGATGGCCACGACAGTGAAGCGATCCGTGCGGCCATCGACGAAGCTCGCAGTGTCACTGACAAACCAACATTAATCTGCTGTAAAACCATTATCGGCTACGGCTCACCGAACAAATCAGGCAGCCATGATTGCCACGGTGCACCGCTAGGGGATGCTGAAATCGCCGCCAGTCGTGAGTTCCTGCAATGGGAGCATGCGCCATTTGTGATCCCACAAGAGATTTATGACGGTTGGGATGCTAAAACCAAAGGTGGTGTTGCCCAACAAGATTGGCAACAGAAGTTTGACGCGTATGCCAATGCATTCCCTGCGTTAGCTGCGGAATTAAAACGTCGCTTAGCCGGCGATTTACCTGCTGACTTCACTGAGAAAGCCAATGCGTATGTCGCTCAGTTGCAAGCGAACCCAGCGACTATTGCCACACGTAAAGCATCCCAAAACACCCTCAACGCCTTTGGTCCTTGGTTACCGGAGTTTATGGGGGGCTCGGCGGACTTAGCGGGTTCTAACCTGACCATTTGGTCCGGTTCAAAGGGCGTGTCTAACGACGATGCTGCAGGCAACTACCTGTATTACGGCGTGCGCGAATTCGGTATGTCCGCCATTATGAACGGTATCGCGTTACATGGTGGTTTCGTGCCGTATGGCGCGACGTTTTTGATGTTTATGGAATATGCACGCAACGCGGTGCGGATGGCTGCGCTGATGAAGCAGCGGGTGATTTTTGTCTACACCCATGACTCGATTGGTCTAGGTGAAGACGGTCCAACCCATCAACCGGTAGAACAGCTGGCAGCCCTGCGGGTTACACCAAACCTGATGAACTGGCGTCCTTGTGACCAAGTGGAATCGGCTGTGGCATGGCAAGCGGCGATTGAACGTGCCGATGGCCCATCAACGCTGATTTTCACGCGGCAAAACCTTGTTCAACAACCGCGTACCGCGCAGCAAGTGGCTGACATTCGTCGCGGCGGTTATGTGTTGGTCGATTCTGAGCAAGCGCCAGAGCTGATTTTAATTGCCACTGGTTCTGAAGTTGAACTGGCGGTACAAGCGCAAAAAGCCTTGGCAGCCAAAGGCCATCAGGTGCGTGTGGTATCAATCCCGTCTACCGATGTGTTTGAAGCGCAAGATGCAGCTTATCGTGAAGCGGTATTGCCATCGACGGTGACCAAACGCGTCGCGGTGGAAGCTGGTATTGTGGACTGCTGGTATAAATATGTTGGCTTAACCGGCAAAATCATCGGTATGACCAGCTTTGGTGAGTCAGCGCCAGCCGAGCAGTTGTTTGAATACTTCGGTATTACCACCCAGGCCGTGATTGAGGCTGCGGAGTCGTTGCTGGCGTAAGCCAAGAGGAAAGGGGCGTAGTGCCCCTTTTTGTTAGTCGTTTTTGGAGATATTCAACACAGATGACCATTCGAGTCGCCATAAATGGCTTTGGTCGGATCGGCCGAAGTATCCTTCGAGCCATTGTCGAGCGCGGTTTGCAGCAGCAGATTGAGGTTGTTGCCATCAATGAATTAGCCGACAACGCCGGGATTTGCCATTTGCTGAAATATGACAGCAGCCACGGTCGTTTTGCTGCGGATGTTCGCTTAGAAGGTGACGTGTTGCAGGTGAACCAGCAGCCGATTCAACTGCTGCATTGCCATGACGCGGCAGCATTGCCATGGCGAGCGCTTGAAGTGGATGTGGTTCTGGAATGCACTGGGGTCTATACCTCGCGCTCTGAATTATCCAAGCATCTGGGTGCTGGCGCCAAAAAAGTCGTGTTATCCAATCCAGGTGGTAGTGATTTAGACGCCACTATTATTATGGGGGTCAACGAACCGCAGTTAACCCCAACCATGCGGATTGTCTCGGCGGGGTCGTGCACCACCAACTGCATTGTGCCGGTGTTGCATGTGCTGGATCGTGAATTTGGGGTCGAAAGTGGCACCATTACCACTATCCATGCGTCGATGCATGATCAACAAGTGATCGACGCCTACCATCCCGATCTACGCCGGACTCGTGCCGCCAGTCAATCCATTATTCCGGTTGATACCAAGCTTGCTCGGGGGATTGAACGGATCATGCCGCATTTAGCTGGGCGCTTTGAGGCCATCGCTGTGCGCGTGCCAACGGTGAATGTGACGGCTATGGATTTGTCCGTCACCTTGCATCAAGACGTCACGGTGCATGACGTGAATCGAGTGCTGCGCCAAGCCAAAGTCCAACTCCCCGCGGGTATTCTCGATTACACCGAAGAACCGTTGGTCTCGGTGGATTTTAATCATGATCCACATTCTTGCATTGTGGATGGTTCGCAAACGCGAGTCAGTCACAAACGATTAGTCAAATGCTTAGTATGGTGTGACAACGAATGGGGCTTTGCAAATCGCATGATCGATGTTGCACTCGCCATGGAACCGCCGCATTTAGCAACCCTTTCAAATCAACATCTATAAGGAGAGCGCCATGTCCGTCATTAAAATGGCCGATTTAGATTTAACAAACCAACGCGTGCTCATTCGCGAAGACTTAAACGTGCCAGTCAAAAACGGCAAAGTCACATCCGATGCGCGGTTAAAAGCGTCCATCCCAACCATTGAGTTGGCGCTGAGCAAAGGGGCGCGTGTCATGGTGTGTTCGCACTTAGGTCGTCCAGAAGAAGGTGTGTATGATGCTGAATTCTCGATGCAACCTGTGGTGGATTACTTAAAAAATGTGTTGAAGGCGCCAGTTCGCTTAGCCGCAGAGTACTTAGATGGTATCGACGTTGCTGTGGGCGAAGTCGTGGTGTTTGAAAACGTTCGCTTTAATAAAGGCGAAGGTAAAAACGACGAAACGTTATCTCGTAAATTAGCCGCCTTGTGTGATGTGTTTGTGATGGATGCATTTGGTACTGCGCACCGCGCCCAAGCAACCACACACGGTGTAGCGAAGTATGCCCCGATTGCTTGCGCAGGCCCATTGTTGGCTGCGGAATTAGATGCGCTGGCGGCAGCCCTTAAAAATCCAAAACGGCCGTTAGTGGCCATTGTCGGTGGCTCGAAAGTGTCAACCAAACTGACCGTATTGGAATCTTTGTCCAAGGTGGTTGACCAACTGGTGGTCGGTGGTGGTATCGCCAATACCTTTATTGCGGCCAATGGCGCCTCTGTTGGTAAGTCGTTGTATGAGGCTGATTTAATTCCAGAAGCACAACGGTTAATGGCTGCGGCCAAAGCCGCAGGTGGCAACATCCCTGTGCCAACGGATGTGGTTTGTGGCAAAGAGTTCAGCGAATCCGCGGTTGCCACTTTGAAATCAGTATCGGACATTGCCGCCGATGACATGGTGTTTGATATTGGTCCAGACAGCACACAAGCATTGGTCGATATTCTGAAGTCTGCGGGCACTATCGTTTGGAATGGCCCTGTGGGTGTGTTTGAATTTGATCAATTTGGTTCTGGCACGCAGGCGATCGCCAACGCCATTGCCCAAAGCAGTGCATTTAGTATTGCCGGGGGGGGCGACACTTTAGCTGCCATTGATAAATACGGTGTTGAACAACAGATTTCATATATCTCAACCGGTGGTGGTGCCTTCTTGGAATTCTTAGAAGGAAAAGTCTTACCAGCTGTTGAGATCCTTGAACAGCGCGCGAAAAACGCGTAAAAACAATGTTATAAGTAAGTGCTGAGGTTATCGTTATAAAAAATCGCTGCACAGCAGACGATGCAACCCACACGTGGTGCAGACGATAACCCGCCAACCTTTACCCTACAAAAAAGAGAGGAAGTCATGGCATTAATTTCGTTACGTCAGATGTTGGATCATGCCGCAGAGTTTGGATACGGCATCCCAGCTTTTAACGTCAACAACCTTGAGCAAATGCGGGCGATCATGCTGGCTGCAGATGCGACGGACAGCCCAGTGATCGTGCAGGCTTCTGCAGGTGCTCGTAAATACGCCGGAGCGCCGTTCTTGCGTCACTTGATTTTAGCCGCGGTAGAAGAGTTTCCGCATATTCCAGTGGTTATGCATCAAGATCACGGTACATCACCTGCGGTATGTCAACGCTCAATTGCGCTGGGTTTCTCGTCCGTTATGATGGATGGCTCGTTGCGCGCTGATGGTAAAACACCTGCCGATTACGACTACAACGTCGAAGTGACTCGTCAAGTCGTGGCGATGGCTCATGCTTGTGGTGTATCTGTTGAAGGGGAATTAGGTTGCTTAGGTTCACTCGAAACAGGCGCGGCCGGTGAAGAAGATGGTGTAGGTGCCGATTGCACACTGAGCCATGATCAAATGCTGACAGACCCAGAAGAGGCGGCGCAATTCGTAAAAGCCACTGGTGTGGACGCATTAGCGATTGCCTGTGGTACTTCGCATGGCGCCTACAAATTCAGCCGTCCACCGACAGGCGACATTTTAGCCATTGACCGCATTAAAGAAATCCATGCACGTATTCCAGATACCCATCTCGTGATGCATGGCTCGAGTTCAGTTCCACAAGACTGGTTGGCAATTATCAACGAGTTCGGTGGAGCGATCCCAGAAACTTACGGTGTTCCGGTTGAACAAATTCAAGAAGGTATCAAATACGGTGTTCGCAAAGTGAACATTGATACTGACTTACGTTTGGCATCGACAGGCGCTATCCGTCGGTTTATGGCAAACAATCCATCTGAGTTTGATCCGAGAAAGTATTTACAAGAATCGGTAAAAGCGATGATGGCCATCTGTAAAGACCGTTATGAGGCGTTTGGTGCTGCTGGTCAGGCTAGCAAAATCAAGCCACTGTCTCTTGACCAGATGGTTGCGTTATATGATGCCGGCAAACTGACGCCGAACATTAAATAAGCAAAAAGATAAATAGACGTTTAACAAATCGAAAGAGATGCAAAAACGTCAATAAAAGCGGTACAACTGTAAGTAATTGTTGCAGTGTTACAAATGCTGAAGGCTGTCTTTCCTGTATTGACAGCCCGCAGTTTTGCTGCAATGATGCGGACGGTTTACCCTCTAACCAGGCTATTCTTTTTTTACAAAGTTAGTCTTCTAAAAACAGGTTACGTTAATCAGCAATTATTGGTTGGGAACTATGTCTAACAACAATATCCGTAAAAGCCTGATTGCGTCAGCATTAGCTGGTGCCATCACTTTAGTCAGCGGAGTTGCACACGCAGCTTCTGTCGCCGAAATCACCAAAGCAGGCGCAGATAACGCGAAAGCACAAGCCGCATCTCAGGAAAAAATCAACAATATTTACGATCAGTCACAAGACCTGTTGGTTGAATACCGTGCCCTGATTGAGCAAACTGAAAACCTGAAAGTGTATAACGATCATGTTAATACACTGGTTAAAGACCAGGGTGAGCAATTAGCTTCTCTGGACAAACAAATCGGTACTATCGAAGCGACCAAACAAGGTATCGTTCCTCTGATGTACCGTATGATCGACACACTGGAAGCGTTCATCAAAGCAGATATGCCAATTGAACAAACTAAGCGTTTAGAGCGTATCGAACGTCTTCGTGCAGTGATGGCAAACTCTAAAGTCAACACTTCAGAACAATACCGTTTAGTTCTGGAAGCTTACCAAATCGAAAAAGACCTCGGCACTTCGATGGTCACTTACTCTGACAAACTGAACGTAGACGGCACTGATATCGCTGTTAACTACGTTTATGTTGGCCGTATGGCGTTGTTGGCTCAGTCAATGGACAACAAACGTGCGTGGATGTGGAACCGTTCAACCAGCAAATGGGAAGAGTTAGGCCCAGAATACCTGGAATCGGTGAAACTTGCCGTACGTGTAGCCGGCAAACAAGCTGCACCAGAACTGTTGAAACTGCCAGTATTAGCAGCGGAGTAAGAATAAATGAAAAAAGTGTTTAAAGGTTTAGTAATTGCAGCTGCTGTGACAATGTCTGCAGGCGTTTGCTTAAATGCCGCCGCTGACACTGCCAAACTGGACCAGCTGTTAGAGCAAGTTAAAAAGAACCGCTCTGCAGATGCGAAATTAGATGCTGCTCGTGAACAAGAGTTCCTGTCTGATCGCGCTGACAAACAAGCGCTGTTAAACAAAGCAAAAGCTGCGTTTGCTGCTGAAGAAGCTCGTGGTAAATCACTGACTCAACAATTTGCTGACAACGAAGGCAAATTGGCTGCGAAAGAACAAGAGCTGATCAACGCTCAAGGTACTTTAGGTGAGATGTTCGGTATCGTTCGTGGTACTGCAACAGAAACTATCGGTGCTATCAGTACTTCAAACATCAGCGCACAATACAAAGGCCGTGAAGACCTGCTGAAAAAGCTGGCTGAAGCTAAAGTATTACCAACGATCTCTGAATTAGAAGAACTGTGGATTGCTCTGCAAACTGAAATGACAGAGTCAGCTAAAGTTTCTAAGTTCGAAGGCAACGTGGTTAACTTGGACGGTACTACGTCTAAAGCAAACGTCACTCGCGTTGGTTCATTCAACCTGATTTCTGACGATGGCTACCTGGTATACAACGCTGACACTAAAGAAATGCAACCTTTAGTTCGTCAACCAGAAGACCATATCAAAAACGGCGCTGTTGATTTCAAAAACGCTGCAGCTGGTGCTGTGACAGCGGTCTACATCGACCCAACTGGCGGTAACTTGTTACGTTTGAAAACTCAAGAAGCATCACTGGAAGACCAATTCCACCAAGGTGGTACAGTTGGTTACGTGATCACTGTACTGTTAGGTTTAGGTCTGTTGATCGGCTTGTGGCGTTTCTTCGCACTGACCGGTATGCAGTCTGGTATCAATTCACAATTGAAAAACCTGAACAATCCAAACTCTAACAACGCGTTAGGCCGTATCCTGAAAGTTTACCAAGACAACAAAAATGTTGACGTGGAAAACTTAGAACTGAAACTGGACGAAGCCATCATGCGCGAAACTCCAGCTGTTGAAACAGGTATCGGTTTACTGAAACTGATCGCAGCTGTTGGTCCTCTGTTAGGTCTGTTAGGTACAGTTGTTGGTATGATCGGTGCGTTCCAAATGATCACATTACACGGTACTGGTGACCCGAAAATCATGGCTGACCAAATCGCGATGGCACTTGTAACTACTGTACAAGGTCTGTTGTGTGCTCTGCCAATGCTGTTCATCCACTCACTGCTGCAATCTAAAGCAAACTCTGTTCTGCACATCCTGGATGAGCAAAGCACAGGTTTGATCGCCGCTCACGCGGAGAAGGAGAAGGCGTAATGTATTACCTGATAGAGCTTTGGGAATCTGTCAGGGATTTTATCGCAACCGGCGGCTCTGTACTTTATGTTGTCGCCTTCGTGTTGTTCGCAATGTGGGTGTTGATTATCGAGCGGTTGTGGTTTTTCTCGAAAGAGTACCCACTGCTGCGTGATAAAATCATCGCAGATTGGAATGCACGTAGTGATACCACATCATGGTATGCACATAAAATCCGTGACGCTTGGGTATCTGAAGCCCAAGCAAAGTTGAGTGCTCGACTGAACGTTATTAATACGTTGATTGCTGTGTGTCCGATGGTAGGTCTGCTTGGTACTGTTACCGGTATGATCGCCGTATTCGAAGTCATGGCATTGCAAGGTACTGGTAACCCGCGGTTGATGGCGTCAGGTATCTCTATGGCCACAATTCCAACAATGGCCGGTATGGTTGCCTGTTTATCTGGCGTGTTTATCGCGTCTAAATTGGAAAGCAAGGTTAAATCAGCTGTACATGAGCTGAGTGATAACCTGCCGCATCATTGATAGAGAGTAATTTATGGCACGTAGAACCAAACGTGAATCCGAAGAAGCAGCAATCGACTTAACGCCTATGCTTGACGTTGTGTTCATCATGCTGATCTTCTTCATCGTAACGACGTCGTTCGTTAAAGAAGCGGGTGTTGACGTTAACCGTCCAAAAGCATCTCAAGCGAAGTCTAAACCTTCAGCAACTATCTTCTTAGCTATCCGTGCAAACGGTGAAGTATGGCTGGATAAACGTGCTGTAGACGTAGAACGCGTGGGCGCTCAGATCGAGAAAATGTTGGCTGAATCTCCAACGGATACTGTTATCGTGCAAGCTGATAAAGAGTCGAAGCACGGTGTCGTAGTGTCTGTAATGGATCAAATCAAGCTGGCAGGTATCGAGAAGATCGTGATTGCGGCGGAGAACAAGTAATATGATCCGGTTATTACTTTCACTCATAGTTGGTGCGGTAATAACGTTTTTCCTATACGTTTTGATGGCTTTTCTTGTAGATGCAGACGATACATTTACAAGCACCAAACGGGAACAAATCGTTATTGAAATTAACTCGGAGCCGCCAGAGTCCAAAGTGCAGACTCGTACTCGTGTGCCGCCTCCACCGCCACCACCACCACCAGAGCCTCCAAAGCAAACGGTGGTCGCTGAAGCACAGACAACTGATACCGGCGGTATTGGTATCGGGCCTCCAGCAGTTGATGTTGGCCCAGTGAGCGCGGGTATCGGTGACCCGTCATCAGCAATGATGCGTGATGGTGATGCAACTCCAATCGTGCGTATTGAACCAAAATATCCGGTTCAAGCTGCTCGTGATGGTATTAACGGCTATGTAGTCATGCGCTTCTCCATTATGGAAGATGGCTCAGTTGACGAAGTAGAAGTAATAGAAGCAGAACCTAAGCGTATTTTCGATAAAGAAGCGATCCGCGCTCTGAAGCGTTGGAAATACTCTCCGAAAATCGAAAACGGCAAAGCAATGAAACAACCAGGTATCAAAGTTCGTTTGGACTTCAACTTGGATAATGCAGGGGGTTAATTATGAAGTTGAATAAACTATCTTCTGCATTGATGGTATTCGCTGCCGTTGGCGTGATGGTGTTACCGGTGTCGCAAGCTGTTGCTGCACCAGACCAAGCAAAGATTGCTGAGCGTAAAGCGAAGAAATCACAAGCTGTTGGCGAAAAAGTAGGTAAGGCGATCGGAAAAGCTTATGAGCTTTACGGTCAAAACAAGCAAAGCGAAGCTTTAGCATTGTTGTTACCTTTGGAACCTTCATCAGCATTTGACCGCGCTTACTTGTACAACTTCATCGGTAAACTGTATGCCGAGAAGGATCAAGATAAAGCGACTCAATATCTGATTAAAGCAATGAACGAAGATGTTCTTAGCTTTAACGATCAAGCTGGTGGCTTAAAACTTATTGGTGACCTGTACCTTTCTAACAAAAAGTACAAAGAAGCAATCACTTACTATAACAAGTGGTTAGATTTCACTGGTGAGTTGGATCCAAACGTAGAAATGCGTATTGCCAACTGTTACTACGAGATGAAGCAGTACCAAAAAGTAATGGAACCTGCGGACCGTGCGATCGCGCATTTCAAGACGCCTCGCAAAGAACCGTACTCTATGAAATTGGGTGCTTATTACGAGCTGAAGCAAACTAAGAAAGCCGTTGAAGTATTAGAGACCGCAGTATCTGTGTTCCCTGACGACAAATCTTTCTGGATTCAATTGGCTAACTTCTACAACTTAGACGAGCAGTATGATCGTTCTTTGGCTGTTATGGAACTTGCATATAAGCAAGGTTTCTTAACCAAAGAAAACGAAATCAAGTTGTTGTCCAACTTATATGTGAACAACAACATTCCATACCGCGCGGCTGAAGTGTTAGAGAAGCACTTGAAGTCAGGTTTGCTGAAGAAAGATCGTGCGATCCTTAGCAGTATTGCAAGTTCTTACAGCGCGTCACGTGACTTTGACAAAGCTGCTGAATACTACGGTATGTTAGCTGCTTCAGAAAACGATGGTGAATTCTATCGTCGTCAAGGTAACGCTTTATTAAACGCTAACCGCAACGCTGAAGCTGTTACAGCTTTACAAAAAGCGTTAGATGTTGGTGTTAAAGATAAAGGTAAAGTGCACGTCGATTTAATCGGTGCCTACTTCTATCAAGGTAAGATGGCTGAAGCATACCGTCATGTTCAATTGGCTCGTCAAAACGGTCAAGAGAAAATGGCTGCAAGCTGGGGTCCTTACGTGAAAGAACGTGCTGAGAAAAAAGGCATTAAGCTGTAATTCTCGATTAAAAAAACCGGCGAAAGCCGGTTTTTTTTACTCTAAATTTCTAGAGAACATAAAAAACCAGCGAACATACGCTGGTTTTTTTATTACTTGATCCAAAAAGCTATGAATCTAATGAATCAACTTCAGATTCGGATTTTGGTGAATCCGCATCCGCCGGTCGCAAATCGAACATCTTGTACTTATCAATGAGCGAATACAGCGTTGGACGGGTGATCCCTAAATAATCCGCGGTTTTAGATAAATTGCCGTTGGCAATATTAAATGAATGTCGGATAGCTTGTGTTTCGGCCTGCTCGCGAACTTTACGTAGGGTTGGCAGTGTTGGCTGCTCAGTACTGGCTGCTAATCCCAGATCTTCAGCGGCGATATACTTGCCATCGGCCAAAATTACCGCTGATTTAAGCTTATTTTGCAATTCTCGAATATTACCAGGCCAGCGATGCGATAACATGGCGTTGATTGCATCTTCTGTAAAGCCTTGAATATTGGTATTAAATTCTAGGTTAAAGCGGTTTAACAGCGCTTTAGCAATCACAATAATGTCTTGCCCACGAGCCCGTAGCGGAGGAATGTTTAACGTGATCTCGCTGACTCGATAAAATAAGTCTTCGCGAAACGTGCCTTCACTGACCATCTCTGCCAGATTTCTGTGGGTGGCACAGACCACTCGCACGTCGACTTCAATTTCATGCCGGCCACCGACGCGTTCAATTACACGCTCTTGCAGGAAACGCAGCATTTTTGCTTGCAGCGGCAATGGCATGTCACCGATCTCATCGAGCATCAAGGTGCCGCCACTGGCGGTTTCTATTTTGCCAAGCGTAGTTTTGTGTGCGCCGGTAAAGGCGCCTTTTTCATAACCAAACAATTCACTTTCAAGCAGATTGTCCGGAATCGATGCACAGTTAATAGCCACAAATGGTTTGTCAGCGCGTGGACTTTGCTTGTGAATAGAACGCGCAAACACTTCTTTACCGGTGCCAGACTCACCTAACAACAAGGTGGTGATTTCTGTCGGCGCGATTTTCTCGACCATGCGACACGCTTTTAAAATTTGCTCGCTAGTGCCGATGATGTCCTGACTTTTTAAGCTGCTAGCTTTTAATGCTTTGTTTTCAGCTTCCAGCTCACTGAGCTTAAAGGCACGTGCAATGATGATGTTTAACACATCTACATCAATCGGTTTCTGGTAATAATCGTAGGCCCCTAAAGCCACCGCTTGCAACGCATGTTCGGTGTCGGTGCTACCGGTGATGACAATGACTTTGGTCGCTGGGTTGTATTGCAGGATTTCATTTAAACAGGCCAACCCCTCTGAGGCGTTGGTAGGGTCGGGCGGTAAGCCTAAATCCAAGGTGACCACGGCGGGATCCGTACGACGAACTTGTTGCATCGCGCTGGTGCGGCTGTCGGCAAAAATTACCTCGTAGTCCGACAAGCTCCATTTCAGCTGCTTTTGGATCCCTAAATCGTCGTCAATACATAATAAGGTTTTCATTCTACATTCCGTGTGGGCTAGATTTTACTGATTTTAAAGGAAGCGTCATGGTAAAGGTAGTCCCTTTGCCAACCTCACTTTGAACTCGGAGTTCACCGCCATTTTGCTCGGCAAAGGTTAATGCATCATAGGCACCAATCCCCATGCCGGCATTGCCTTTGGTAGTATCAAACGGTTTGAACAACCGATTGCGGATAAATTCGTCGCTCATGCCACAGCCAGTGTCCTTAATCACTATGTGACAATATGCGGCGTCTGCTGCTGCCTCAACCGATACAGAGCCATGGTCGTCGGTCGCTTGTTGCGCGTTATCAATTAAGTGAAACAACACATTTTCGAGTCGTTCTGAATCGATTTGTAATTGCAATGCATCAGCGACCTTCGAACTTGGAATAGGCAAATTGTTTTGGCAACGCTCCCGGATCAAATTGTCGATAAGCGCTGCTAATGCCACAGTTCGTGCTTGTTCGCCGGCGACTTGCTTATTAGTCAATTGCCCCAGCATGTTTTGCATGCGCGATTGCATCGCTTCGATGGTGGTGAAGGCATCGTCAATAAATTCAGGGTTATGTCGATGCTTCTGTGCATTTTTAAGCAGCATATCGATTTGCGCTTTGATGTTTTTCAGATCATGTACCACAAATGCCGACATCCGACTGAACGCCATAAATTGCGCGTTTTCTGACAATGTCTTACTGGCTTCGTCCATGAATAGATAACTTGAGATCTGTTCGGTGACGGCTGTGAGATAGTCACGAAGTTCCCAATTGAGCTTGCGCCGCTCTTCAGGCAGCGTATCGAGCACACAGCAGCCCCAAGGTGTCCCGTTTTTATGGATAGGTATAAAAATACTAAACGGCACGGTTAAATCCGCTTTTAACTGCACCACTAGGTCGGTTTTGCCATCGGTAAAATCCAAAAACCAATTGTTTTTGCTGGTAGCCAGCATGGTGCGCTGCAGCAATTCGAGATGACTATCGGTTAACTCAATCTCACCACTTTGAGCTAATGGCACCAAAGCTTTATTCTCTTGCTTTAGTAACACCGCTGATTTGTAACCAAGAGCTACACAAAACCCCTGCAGACAGGTATAGGCCGCGTTCTCTTTGGCCAATTCAATGTTTCGCATATGCCGCGTTAATTCGAGCCATTTTTCCCGGTAGTCAAAGGAGTTCGCGAAAAAATGTTTTTCGATAAACACTTTGGTTTTACGTTGCACATTGGACGAAAAAGCGACCACGGCTAACACCGAGGTCCCTGCAATGACAAAGGAAACCTGTAATAAAGTGGTCCAGCTCCCGCCGATGTAACTCAAGTAGTAGCCAACTAGGGACAATACCGTTAGATACAAACCTGCTGCTAACACCAGCGAGCTTTGCAGCACGATATCGCGAGAAATATAAACATTGATGCCCCAAGTTTTGATGCGTTTTACCGCAATAATCAAAAACGGCAACATCAATACATGTGCAAAACCACGAGCTTGCCAGGTTTGTGGGTTGATTTTGTCCAGTAACGCCGCTTCGGCGAGCAGATAAAAATCAAGTAACAGCGGCAAGCCAAGGCCAATAATCAACGGGCTGTAATGCCAGCGTTGGCTATGTGATTTGCGATAGATGGTTTCTAACACCGCCAAACTAATGATCACCAATAACAGCTGGCTTAATAACCAAAATTGCACGGTTGTTAATACAAAACTGCCCAGCACGTAATACACCAGCAAGGCCGCAATCACCACCATGACTTTGTATTGCTGCAGCCACTCTCGAATTGAAAGCTGGGTTTTACCAAGCGCAGACAACAAAAACAGCAGCAT